>Ga0315535_1000135_pt1 | contig 46788 bp, 33 predicted proteins | sample SalMarSW160220MG_2_FD_203092 | JGI IMG/M metagenome (GOLD analysis project Ga0315535, IMG submission 203092) | Salt marsh sediment microbial communities from the Plum Island Ecosystem LTER, Massachusetts, United States - Salt Marsh Sediment SW1602-20 ... | reverse complement strand
TACTGCATTCTTGTACGGTGACGGGAAGATGAACTATCTATCATACTATCAGTTGAACCAGGAACCATTTTCGAACGCCCCCGTCACTCGTTTCTATTACAACAGCGTGCAGCACTCGCAGGCCATGGTGCGGCTGATGTTTTCGGTGAACAACATGCGCGGCCTGGCTCTGTGTGTGGGCAACATCGGTGCAGGAAAGACAACCCTGGCGCGCAGGATGTTGGACAACCTTCCCGAGAACCAGTACGAGGCGGCGCTTCTGGTGATCATCCATGCCGGTATTACCGCTTCGTGGCTGCTCAGGCGCATCGCGCTGCAACTCGGAGTGCAAAGCCCGGCCGAAGACAAACTGGCGCTGTTGAGCCAGCTTTACCAGAGGTTGGTGGAGATATACGAGCAAGGCAAGAAGGCCGTGGTGTTGATCGATGAGGCCCAAATGCTTCAATCACGTGAGTTGATGGAGGAGTTCCGCGGGTTGACCAATCTCGAAGTGCCCGAGCGCAAGCTGATTACCTTCGTTTTTTTCGGACTGCCAGAACTCGAAAATAACCTTATGCTCGATCCTCCCCTGGCGCAGCGAGTTGCCGTGCGTTACAAACTTTTGCCCTTTCATCTCGAATCGGTTGAGGCATACATCAAGCACCGTCTGAGGATGGCGGGTTCGAAAAAGATGCTATTCACCAGTCAGGCGGTGGAGTTGATCCACAACTACAGCAAGGGTATACCGCGTCTGATCAACACTCTGTGTGATAATGGTCTCTTCGAAGCGGCCCTGGCGCGCCGCTCGGTGGTTGACAGCAGCCTGGCCGAACAAGTGGCCGATGCACTCGGACTGAACCGCGAACAGGAAGTCCCCGAGGCGATCAAAGCCCGTCGTGAGGCAGGCATCGTCATTCCCGAGGAGTCAACGGCCGGCAGGATTCAGGTGACCGGCAAGAAGGCCGTAACAATGGACGAGATCGACAGTTTCCTTGACAGGCTGGGCAAGCCGTAGTACCTCCTTTTTTCGTCTGTCGTTTGCGAAAAGACCAGAACATGGGAGGTATTTGGCCTTTAGGTAATCCTCATGCGGGTGTAATTCAGTGGCAGAATGCAAGCTTCCCAAGCTTGACGTCGTGGGTTCGACTCCCATCACCCGCTTGCTGTTGGGCAGCCTCAATCGCCTAAAATGCGGTTGAGGTTTTTTTATCGTTTTCACGGGTGTTGTTTTGCGCAAAAAGGCCTCACGTGTTCTTGCTCTGATTATGGCGATTGTCCTGCTTCTGCTGGCCGGCGGGATCGTCTTTCTCAGATCAGATTACGCCGCCGAACGCGTGTGCTCGATGGTGCGAACGGGGCTGACTGCAGAGCTTAATCTTCCAGTCACCACCGGTTCCTGCTCCATCGGTCTTCTGCCTTTTAGTCTGACAAGCCGGGGGCTTACGGTTCGCGGGAATGACGGCGGGATCTTGCTCAGAATCGGGCGGCTGGCTGTGGAGATAGACTCACTGGCTCTGCTGGTAGGCAGGATCCGCGTAACTCGGGTCAGAATCGAAAAACCCGAGATTTATCTCGCTCTACACGACGGGCGCATTGTTGATCTGCCGAGCTTTGCATCCGCTGGAGGTTCGGAATCGTCAGCAGGATCGAGCTTGTTTCCGAAGCGCGTCGAAATGACCAATGGTCATATAGAACTGCAAATAGAAAAGAAGACGAAGATACGTCTCGATAACGTAGGTCTCAATGCGACAGTCGGTCGGGAAAGTCAGTTCGAACTGGCCCTGGAAGTGAGTGGAGGCTCGATAGAATCAGAATTCCTGCATGGAGGCGCGCTCCAGATCGACGGACTCAAGCTGCTGGGCGGGTGGCTCAATGATGAATTCCGGCTGGATCGCCTGGCGATCTCCGCCTCGGGCTTCGGCCTGGAGGCCCATGGCAGTGTCAAGACCGATGCCGACCCGGTACCCGCAATCAGGCTGACTTCGACTGTCCCGTTGGCTCTTCTGAAAAAACAGCTCCCCCTTTTGCCGGCTGTAAGCGGAACGGCGATCTTGGAGGCCGAGACATCAAGGAATGCCAGCGGGTTGCAAATGGCCGGCAAATTGCACATCGGCCAGCTGGGTATTGCCGGGGCCAAGGACGTCGATCTGCGGACGGACTTTACTATTGGCGCGAACTCGCTTGATCTGGCCAATATCGAGGTTGCCTCCGGTAAGGGATCGATCGCGGGAAAAGCCCGACTCGTCCTGCATGACCCCTGGTCTTTCGACGGCGAGTTGGCTATCGAAAAGATAGACCTGACCGAGTTGCTAGCGGCGATCGAGGTCCCCAAAGCGCCGATCTCGTTGCAGGCCGCGGGGAAAATCGATTTCAACGGGAAGGGCAAGGGGAAGAACGGTCCATTCGTCATCGCCACCTCCAACCTGAAGATCGACAAGTTCAAAGTTGCGACCGGCGGGGAACATGCCAAAATCTTCGGCTTCGGCCGGGCAAGCTTGCGAGCCTCGACGGCAATAACCGGGCGCCGACTGCGCCTTTCGTCTTTTGTGTTGACTGTCGGCGAGTCGCGGATTGAGGGAAATGGCAAGTTGTATTTCAAAGACGGGCTGGCTTCCGCCGAAATCGAGGCTCCAGTGCTGAACCTCGAAAACTTTTCGTTCGCCGACCTGACTGTTGGTGGTCATGGTTCAGCAAGCATTCAGCTTGGCGGATCGCTTGCCAAACCCGACCTGAAACTGGGAATCGACTTACAAGAGATGAGTTGCGAGTCGCGCTTGATAGGCTCGCTGCGCGGGACACTCAGATGGTCGGCTGATCAGTTGCGCATAGACAACCTGGCCATGGCCGGGCGCGGCGGGACGGTTTGGCTGAACGGCAAGTTAGGGACGCGCCAGCCCTATCCGCTGGGTCTGGTTGCGGACATCGGGGGAGGGCGTATATCGCAGGTAATATCCTTGGCCAGCGGCAAGCCGGCCCCGGCTTGGATCAACGGCAGGATCGGCGGAAAAATTGTTGCCACCGGGACCATTGCTTCTCCCGCTCTCGACTTCAAACTGGCATTCGGAGATGTGCACCTGGGAGGGCAGCTGTTCGAGGAGGGGGGCCTCGTCGGTCGGGTCGAGAACGGTGCCTGGCATCTCGATCTGTTCGAGGCACGCATGGGGCCGGGTTGGTTATACGCCCGCGGTGATATCACCAGCGACCTGCAACTTGACTTGTCCGCCTACTCTACCGGCTTGCGGGCGTCGTCGTTCCGATCTCTTTCCGCCCTTGCCGGGATATTGGATTTCAGACTTGATCTGCACGTCAGCGTCAAGGGCCCGCTGCGTTCTCCCTCGTTCAATGGTTGGGCCAAGAGCTACGACACCTACCTGCGCGGCGAAAAAATGCCGGACTCTACGGTATCCGCCAGGGCAACGACCGAGGACGTGCAGATCGAGGGTCATTTTCTCGGCGGCGAGACAGTGCTTGTCACGAAGGCCGAACTGCGCAAAGACCTGCCTTTTGCGGCCCGGCTGCGTTTCAGTACCAGTCGACTGGGTAAATTCTTGCCGAGCCTTTCGGCAGGCGCTCACAGGCACGGAGTTGCATCGGGGGTTATAGAGGCGCATGGACTGCTCCTGGTCCCGGGCAAGATTGAAAGCCTGCTTAAGATCGACAAGCTTTCGATTGAATCGGCCGGAATCCGACTTGCCAACAAGACTCCAATAGAAATCGATCTTACGGGCACCAACTTCGAGATCGGCAAATGCGAGATCGGCGGCAACCGTACGGAGTTTCACGTCGAGGGAGGCGGTGATGTTCTGCGCGGGCCGCGCCTCGATGTTGAAGGCGTCGCGGATTTGGCCATTTTACCGACGCTGTTCGAGTTCCTGCCGAGGGCTGCGGGCCAAGTAGCGCTCAAGCTGTCTCTCGGCGGTCCCTGGAGCGACCTGCGCCTGTCCGGGTCGCTTGACTTTGCGGCGGACTTCCTGCGCATTCGCGGATTTTCGCAGGATCTAAGCAAAGTGACGGGTCGCTTGCGAATCGAGCCTCACACGCTCGAGATCACACGCCTGGACGGCACGCTTGGAGAAGGGCGTTTCACCGGCCTTGGCAACCTGCAGCTTTCGGAAAACAAACTTTCAGATATCGCCCTGAGCTTCGAAATCGACCGTGTGCGATATAACCTGAACAAGAAGCTCTGGGGCAGGGGCACGGGAACCCTCAGTCTCAAAGGCCCGCCGGAAAAACTGGTTTTGTCGGGGCAGGTGAGGATTCTGGAAGGATCTTTTCGCGAAAGGTTCTCGCTGGATTCCCTCTCCCGGGGCATATTCCGCAGGCATTTGGCGAGCGCCAATGTCTACTCGAAAGAGAAAGAGTTTCTGGCCTTCGACCTGGGTTTGGTCATCCCCGGAAAGTTTCAGCTGGAATACGATTTGGACCTGATCAAGTTCCAGGCCGAGATGCGCGGTAACTTGCGGGTGTGCGGGACCATCGAGCGGCCGGGCCTCACGGGGGACGTCGAAGCGCTGAATGGATCGGTAAACTACCTGAGCAAGGATTTTTCCATACAGTCGACTCACGTTCAGTTCAGCGATTGCTATTCAATCAGCCCGCGGGTCGAACTACTGGCATCGCTTACGGAGACTGTTCAGCGAGAGGAAGAAAAGGGCGGTGAAACTGAATATCATATCGACCTGCACGTCACCGCCGAGAGCGACGCAAAGCCCGGGATCTCACTAAAAAGCGATCCGCCGCTCGACGAGCGCGATATCGTCACACTGCTGACCTTCGGTATAACCAGCCGAGACGTCGAGGCGTTAAAAAGCGAGGATCTGGTCGGGCTTGGCGGAGAGATCCTCTCGCGTTCGCTGAAGCTGGACGAAAAGTTGCGAACCGTGTTTCCCTTTCCCCCCGAGATCATCCAGCCCAAGTACCTGCGCGTGCGCAGTCGCTATTCCAGCAGCACCGGCAGTGAACGCAGCGGAACGATTTCACCGCGCCTCGAGATCGGGGCCAGCCTGCGCTTCATCAGCGACGATCTCGAACTTGATTACGGCCGCTCTTTGTACGATGACGCCGATCAGAACCTGGACCTTACCTACCGCCTGTCGAAGAGGGTGTCCGCCCGGCTGCGCTGGGAAAACGATGCCGAACAGAACTCGCCGCTGGTGAACATGGGCAATCTCGGGTTGGATCTGAAGTTCCAGTGGGAGTGGTAGCGTGAAAGCGTGGCTGGCAATTTGCGTGATTTTCCTGGCCTGGAGCTTTCCGGCGCGGGCGGGGGAGCGGCAGCCCGAATCCTTCAGGGGGCGCCGGGTAGTATCGATCCATTTCGAAGGTGAGGGGCTGACCACGTCGGAGGGGCTAGGTTACGTCGAGGTTCGAGTCGGCGATCGGTTCTCGCCCAGGGCTATTCGCCGCTCAGTCAAGCTTCTTTATTACCTGGGGCTATTCGGGCAGGTGCGCGCGCTGGCCCGGGCCGAGGGTGACGGAGTAGGCCTGACTTTTGAACTGGTGAAAAAACGCAAGGTCCTCTCGGTTAACTTCCTGGGTAACGATGTGCTCGATGACGATGCCCTGCACAGGTTGAGTCGCTTGGAGCGGGGCGACGAGTATGATCGTTGGAAAATGGAAGCGTCAGCTACGGATATTCTCGAACGCTACAGCCTGCGAGGTTATCGCCGCACGAGAGTGGTCTCGAAGGCCGAAGGGCCCGCCGACGGTGACGTCGACGTCAACTATTATTTCCAGGAAGGACCCCCGACTCGCGTCTCGCGCTTCTGGTTCAAGGGCAAACTGGCATTTGGCACCAGGCGTCTCAGGCGAGTGATGAAGATGGATAATGGCGATGTGCTCGATGGAACGGCTCTCAAGTTGGCAATCGGCCGGCTGCGAGATTTCTATCGCAGCCAGGGCTATCTCGAGGCGCGTATCAAGGAACCGAAGCTGGATTATGATCTGCGAGCCCTATGGGTTGTGGTACCGATCGAAATTTCCTCGGGACCGATTGTGTCATATCGATTCGAGGGCAACCATGTGTTGAATTCCAAGACACTCGGGAAAGAGATACTCTCCAGTAAAACAGCCGATTTCAATCCTTTCGTGCTGGATGACTTGAGCGAACGCCTGAGCAAGCTCTACCGGCGCCACGGATTCGCAAGAGCGAAGGTCGGCTACCGGGTCGAGCAAGACCCGGCAGTCAACCGCAAAGAAATCACCTTCACGATTACGGAAGGCAACCGGGTTGCGGTCAAAGATATCGATTTCGAGGGCAACACCGCCTTCAGCGACGCCAGGCTCCGCGCTTATATCTTTGACGCAATGCTGGATGCCATTCCTCAGTCACTCGTCAACCAGCCGATCGATCGCGGCGATCTTGATCCTCTCGGCGGCGGCATCACGGTGACGCAGCATATTGGAGGTGGAGCCGAGCGCCGCGTCGACCGGCCGCAGGGCTTCTTGTTCGAACTGGTGCCCGAGACGGTCTATCTGCGCGAGCCGTACGAAAAGGCGCTCGGAAAGATCGGCGATCTCTACCGCAGCCAGGGTTACCTGGAGGCACGTCTGGAACCCCCGTTGTTGTCCTATGACGCCGACGGTTCGAACCTGTATATCACGATCCCGATCCACGAGGGAATACAGACGCTGGTGGAGTCGGTTTCCTTCGAGGGCAACCAGTTTCTTTCGTCGCCGCAACTGTTAGATGTGGCCGCCCGATCCAGCGGCCCGGTTCGCCCTGGCGGACCGCTGGACCTGTACGGCGTCGAGCAGCTTAGGCTGGCGCTGGTCCGTACTTACGCGCACCAGGGGTATATCTACTGCCGGATCGGGCAGCGCATCGTCTACTCAGACGACCGCAGCCTGGCCGAGGTGGTCTACACGATCAACGAGGGCCCGCAGGTGAAAATCGGGCGCGTGCTCGTCAGGGGAAGTGTTCTGACGGATCCGGCCGTTTTCCGGCACAGCCTGACGCTGCACGCCGGAGGAGTTTTCTCGCCCGACCAGGCGGCGGCCAGCCGGGAGGCGCTTTACCAGCTCGAGATCTTTTCCGGTGTCGACATCAAGCTGCTCGATCCCGAAGTGCCCCGGGCCGAGAAGGACGTCGTCGTCTCGGTTCGCGAGCGCTTGCCGCATTCGATCTCCGTCAGCCCCGGAATATCATCGGCGGAGGGTGTGCGTCTGCAGCTGGGATACAGCCAGCGAAACCTGTTCGGCTACGCACTCGAATTCGTCGGACGCGCCAAGGTAAACTACCTGGTTTTCTACCCGCTCTACAGCCAGTGGGAGGATCGCTACAAGAAGATGTCATTCTTTGAAGGGCTCGAGGGGTTTGTGCTTGCCGGACTGCACTGGCCGCGGGCCTGGGCGCTGGACATGGACCTGGCCGCCAGGGTCGATCTGTTGGCACTCCAAGATCACGCCATTTCACATGATCTGACAAAGGTTTCAATTGTACCGGGTGTCGACCTGAAGTTGACCGACAACCTGTCGTTCAGCATGGAGTTCGAACTGGAGTACGACCGGCTGGGATGTATCGGAATCGAGTGCGGCGGTCCCACGCAAAAATACCTGCGTTACGACGAGGGCAGCCTGTTGCTGGGCGGGCTGCGCCCCAAGCTGTCATGGGACAAGCGCGACAACATTTTCAGCCCCCACTCGGGAGGCTTGCTGGCCATGCGGGCCGAACTGGCCGACAACCTGTTGCCCGACCGCGAGGTGTTGTACCTCAAGCTCGACGGCACTGCTTCCGGATACATTCCGCTGGGCCGCGAGGTGACGCTGGCCGTCCTGCTGCGCACGGGCTTCATTTTCAACCTGAGTGCCGAATCGAAGACACCCTCGCACAAGCTCTTCTGGCTGGGCGGGCGCAACTCGGTGCGCGGCTTCGAGGAGGAGGGACTGATCCCGGCCGATCAGCGAGATCCGGATCATCCGACTTCCGCCTGCGTATTCGTCGAAGAGGGCGGCCGGCAAAAGTGCGTATCATTGGGAGGCAACGCGCTCATTAATCTCAAAACCGAATTGCGATTCCCGTTGATTCCCGGCACGCTCCAGGGCGCCATTTTCGTGGACATGGGAAACCTGTGGATCAAGCCCTCCAACTTCAACCCCTTCGAACTGCGCCCGACGGCCGGCCTGGGAGTGCGCCTGGTGACCCCGGTAGGTCCGCTGGCCTTCGACCTGGCCTTCAACCTCGATCCGGACGCCTCCCGCGAAGAGGAGATCTGGGCCATACATTTCAATATCGGCGTGTTCTGATTCGAGCACTGTCGGCAAGGCTCTCGAGTATGCCGCGTGGTAACAGTGATTCGGAGTAGCCCGTCGCGTTGGTGGAGCCGGCACATACCAGGCGCTACTACGTTTGTGCAAAACCGCTGCACTGGCAAAGCCACTGCCGAACGAACCGCTGCGAAGCAGCGGGGGATCATAGCCTGGGGCTTTAGCCCCAGGTTACGTTGGGCAAATTTTCCATGCGCCCTGAAGGGGCGCTGCACCTACTTCGCAGCGATTCCAGTCCATACCTTGCGGCAATTCATTGAGGTGTACCCACTAACGAGGCACTTCTCGACCAGTACGACCACGCAGCCGCTATACAACGTCGTCGGCTGGACTAATCCGAATAGTAGGCCTGATAAGCGGCGCTGGCTTTTCGGACCGACCGGAGCTAGTATAAGCACTACCTCGGGTATATTAATTTCAGGGGAGGTCGTTATGTCCAAGAAAACTCTCTGGCTGTCGGTAACATTCTGTCTGTTTTGGACGTCTTGCTCGAGCGGGAACGGCAACAATCTGCAGGACATGCTGGACAATCTGAGCCAGGCGGATTCGTTCTTCTCGTTTCTTTTCACCAGCCAGGAGCCCAGCGGCCTCGGACTGTCTGTGGCGATACACGATCTCGAAGTCGATGATCCCTGCGGGTTCATGGCCAATAAAGGCGACAGCACAGCCGGTCTAGTTACTTTTTCATTGATGCGCATCGATCTGAATCACGCAGTTTCGGGAACATTTGCGATCGTATTTGAAGAACCCCAACAGGGACTGTATGCAGATGGCGACAACCTGGCCCTGGTGGGATTGACGCATGTCGACGATTGGCAGGCCAACTCCTTGATACGGGCGTCATCAGGAACACTGACAATCAGCGAGTGTCCCGAGTCGGTTTCCGACTGGAATTCGGGCAAGCAACTTACGGGTGAACTGGACGCGTTTTTCCCCGTTCATTCCAGCCGGGCCCTGGAGTGCACGGTCGTCCAGGGCCCCGATGTCCATTTAGAAAGCTGCACCTGCGTGGACGAGAACGGCAACCAGAGCCAGTGTGAAAACCACACTTCGGGAGAAGATTGTTGCTTGACGGCCTCCGAAGAAACCGTCGAGTTCAAGCTCTCCTTCCAGGCCGTACAATGCAAGGAATTCTGTGCCGTTGCAATCTCCGACGGACCACACCCGGCAGGGTATTCATGCGGGGATCTGCAATAGTTTGACGGAACTCTTCAGGGCACTACGTGGAAGTCGTAGTCGATATTCAGATCATCCATTTTTTTCCATAGATCGGACAGGTCGTTGTAGAGGATGATCATGTCGTGCAGCCGCCCGCGGGTGTCCATCACGTGCTTCTTGAAGACGGCCTCTTTCTTGAAGCCCAGTTGTTTGAGCATGGCGATGGCCTCGCTGTTATCGTCGCGGACCTCCGATTGGATCTTCTGAATGCCGCGCAAGACCGCCCTGTCGAACAACTCGCGCAGCAGAATATTGCCCAGGCCCTTCTTGCGCAGCTTGGGGTGGATTACCGCCCGAATCCTGGCGACGTGAAGCGACCAGCCGTGTCTTTCCGTGTGCAGCGTTGCGTCGGCCACCACGCGTTCGTGATCGTTTTCTTTCAGAATGGCAAGAATCGGCAGGACCTGGTCGTAGTCCAGGTTCAAACACCAGTTGTTGATTACCTCGATCTGACTGACGTCATGCTTGAAGAAACGACGATCCTTGGCCGGCAATGCCATGAAGAAGTTGTGCAGCCGATCGCGGTCGTCCTTGCGCATCGGTCGCAGCCAGATTTCCCGGCCGTCGTTGATCTCGACTTGCTTGGGATAATCTGAAAGATCCGTCAATCCTTCTCCCGCGAACATGCTTTCCTCCCGGCCTCTTGAAGCTAGGGCGTTACGAAAAACGAAACTGCCTCAGTTTTGGGCGCCCTCTTCGCCTGCTGTCAGCTTTCCTGGGATCTTGCAGTGTTGCGACCGACGATCTGCTCGATCAGTCGCATCGATTCCTCGTCGAAGTTGACGAACTCAATGCCCATCCCGGCCTGAATTTCCTCGTCAGCGGATCCCGGCGGGTTGGCTCTTACCACCTTGCCCAGGCCCTCGATCAACTTGGCCCCGTTACGTAAATAGAACTGCAAGTAGACCAGGCTGCCCTCTTCACGGACTTCGTCCGTTTTTATGAACATGCCTCCGATGCTTATATTTACCGAGTATTCCGAGAGAAAGTCGTCGAGGGTGTCGAAGCGGTACTGAATCAGAAGCGACAGCGGTACACGCGGATAGCGCCGACGGTCACTGCCTTTCGATTTGTCACTCATGTGCGCTCCCTTGTGGTCTTACGAACCGTGAACCAAAAGTGTATTCCATGCCGGATGTCCTGGTCAAGGGGCTGTTTTCTTTACAGCGCAGCCTGCGGAGCCTTAGAATGACGTTGATGGCGGCCGCGAGTGAAAGTGAAAAGGTTGGTATGCGCACGCTGACGATGGGCTCTCCCACCACGGCCGGTCTCAGTCGCCAGCGTTGCAGCCTGGTCGAAATCGAAGGGCCCGAGCCCGGCAAGATCCACGCCCTGGGGCCCGGTCGAACCGTGGTGGGCAAGAGCCCGGAATGCGACCTGGCCATCACCGACGTTACAGTCAGCCGCCAGCACTTCGAGATAGTCAACGACGGCCAGCGCTTTCTGGTTAAAGACATGGGCAGCACCAACGGCACGCGCCTGGACGGGGCAGAGGTCAAGGAGGCTTACCTGCGGCCGGGTATGCTGCTTGCGGCCGGCGAAGTGGTGTTGCGCTTCCAGACGGAATACGACCCGGTTCAGATTGCCCCCTCGAAGAAGGAATCTTTCGGCGGACTGCTGGGCCGTTCGCTGCGCATGCGCGAGATCTTCGCCATGCTGTCAAAACTGGCTCCGACCGAAGCGACCTTGTTGCTTCTGGGAAGCACCGGCACCGGCAAGGGGGCCGCTGTGAGAGCCTTGCACGAAAAGTCATCCAGGCGCCGCGGACCGCTGGTGGTGGTCGACTGCGGCGCCATTGCGCGTAACCTGATAGAGAGCGAGTTGTTTGGCCATGTCAAGGGTGCTTATACCGGCGCCAGCGGCCTGCGCAAGGGGGCGCTCGAGGTCAGCCGCGGTGGTACGTTGTTCATCGACGAGCTCGATGACTTGCCGCTCGACCTGCAGCCCAAGCTGCTAAGGGCGCTCGAGGAGCGCGTCTTCGTGCGTCTGGGGGCCAACCAGCCGATCAAGTTCGACGCCCGGGTGGTAGCGGCCAGTAAAAAAGATCTCTGGCAGGAAGTCGCCGCCGGGAGCTTCAGAGAGGATCTTTATTTTCGACTTTCGGTCGTGACGGTGCGCATGCCGCTGCTTCGGGAGCGCCCCGAGGATATCGAATTGTTGTTCGACAGCTTCACGGCCGGTACCGGCCTGAAGTTTTCCGATCTTTCACCCGAGGCGCAGGGCCGCTGGTTGAGCCACTCCTGGCCGGGTAACGTGCGTGAATTGCGCAACGCGGTCGAGCGCAGCCTGGCCCTCGATGGTGACGGCCTGGCCGGTGCCCTTTCAGGACCGACCCAGGCCCCGGGTGGGCAGGTGGGACTGCTTCCGGAATACATGCGGCCTTTCAAGGAGGCCAAGGAGAAACTTCTCGATGCCTTCGAGCGCGAGTACATCCAGCGCCTGATGGCGCGTTCCTCCGGAGGAGTGGCCGGAGCCGCGCGGCTGGCCGGAATTGACCGCAAGCATCTCTATAAGCTGATGGAGAAACACGGCCTGGGAAGATCGGACCTGAAGAAAAGCGGTTAGTGCTGTGTTATGCCGTGCATTATCAGTATTGACATGTGGCGGTGTGCCTGCTCAGATTGACGAAACGACGGATCACAGGGAGGCTCATGATGCGAAGCTGGACAATAACGGCGGTGCTTTTTGCTGTTGGGGTGCTGAGCGGCGGTTGCAGCGGCAGCAGCGGGGCGGAGATCTCGGTGGACGTGAACGTGCGCAACCTTTGCCAGAGCCCGGTCTCGGGCGAGATCGAAACCCGTTGCGTCGACGATTCGCAATGCGGTGGAGGATTCTGCTGGCGCGCCGATCCGCAGACCTGCACAGGCGACGACGACTGCCCGGGTAACGACAATCTGTGCAGCAACGGGCACTGCCAGCAAGCCTGCACCGACAACGCCACTTGCCAGGTCGGCTTTTTGTGCACAAACAATCTGTGCCAGAAGCGCGGCTTTTGCCGCAACTGTCAGACGGACGGCAACTGCGGCGCCGGGGAGAGTTGCGATCACGGCTGGTGCCACAAGGACTGTTCGGCGGACGCCGACTGCGCCGCGAGCGAGCACTGCAGCGGGGGACTGTGCCGCAAGCCGCGCATAGACGGAACCGATTTCAACATCTGCAACACAGGCAGCCAGGATCTCACGGTATACATCGATCAGACGAAGCTCTATGGCCAGTCCGACGCTTGCGCCTTTGCCAACTGGACTTGGTCTCCGGCCGACCAGGCCAGCGTCACTTTGGGCCCCGACGATTGCGGCTTGAACCTGCGGGTGGAGTTCGCCCCATCGGATATAGGCGACTACCACGCCTACATCGAAATCTACTCGAACGCGTCGAACAAGAACCCGATGCCGATTGTAGTCTATGGCCAGGCGGTCGAGGCCGCTTGCGAGGAATCGAAGGATGGAACTTGCGAGCCGGCCTGCTCCTTCACCGAAGAAGACGCCCAGAAACTGATAGACGCCAAGGACGATCCTGGGTGCTAGACACTTGTAGCAGCAAACGCGTTGCATTTGAGTCAAGTTTCACCGAAGGCTTCTGACACAACGTTTGCCAGTCTAGTGCCCCGTGGGCGCTAGCCCTGCTAGTTGACGCGGAACTCGAAATTTATTCTGCGACACTTATCACTGTGGCGCTGCCCCTGATTAAGCCAGTCCCGAGCAGTTTGCGGGGCTGATGACTGTGATTTTCTGAAGATCGCTACTCGGGCGCCATCAACTCGCACGAGAAATTGAAGGTGGCGAAGTAGCCGTTTGCGAACTTGAAGTTGCACTGGCCGGACATGCCCTTGTCGACTTCGTCACCGCCGCTCGATATCTTGCAATCGGTGCCATCAAACTCGGGCCACTGCTCACCGCCGCCCGGCCGGGTCAACTGGACGCGATCGAGAAACTCCTGCTCCTCGATGTGGATCCCCTCCACCCTGGTCAGCCCATCGGTATCGATGAAAATACGGGCGACCCAGGTTTGTCCGCCCCCCTCGAGATCGATCACGTAGTGAATGACTATTCCCGGGTTGGGGGGCGGATACAACTGACATTTTATCGTGGTATAGTGGCAGTCGATCAGCTCGCACTGGGAGCCGCAAATGCCCCCGCACTTGTCACCGCAGCTCAGCGTGAAAAGCGCCAGCACCAAAGAAAGCGAAACCAGGGCAGCTCGAATCATGGGTATCCTCCTTGTTGTCCGGCTATTCCCAGGTGCCCAGCTTGAACATCAGGTTCAAGCGGGTGACGCCGGCGCCGCTGTCGTACCAGGTCAGATGATAAGCGATGCCGATTCGCCCGTCGGGCAGCACCGCCGCCGAGGCCTGCATTCCGTCGAAGGCGTTCGAATCTTCGGAGACGACGCTCTTTTTCCACTTGGCCTGGGTGGTCAGCTCGTCCGGGTAGCTGCCGGTGAAATAAGCGTACAGCAGCGCGTCCTGGTTGCGGTTGCAGTTCAAGGCGCCCGGGCTGTAATCGCTGCAGCGGTAGTAGGCGATGCCCGGCTGGCCGGTCTGCGGGTCGACGATGATCGAGGGGTACATGCCGGTGGCCTCGCGCGAGTCGACCAGTCCCTTGGTCCAGCTCAGGCCGTCGGTGGAGTGGGCGATCATCAGGTTTTTCTCTTCGGCGTCGAAATAGGCCACCAGGTAACGGCCGTCCGGTCCTATGGCCAGCGAGATCGAGTTCTCGGGCAGGCCGTCTATCGTGTCGATTACCACCGAGCAACGGTTGCCGATGCACTGTCGCGGGGCGGGGCAGTTCGAGTCGGTCACGCAGGTGCAGAAGTTGCTCGAGCAGGCTTGGCCGAGCTCGCAGTCATCGTTGGTCGTGCAGGCCTTAGGCTCGGTATAGTCGGCCCAGGGGTGCGTTGCGAAGTTGATCATCCCGTACTTGCCGGTGTAGTAGGCGACGGCCGGCTCGTTGTCGGGACCGAAGGCCAGAGAGGGGAAGTTGGCAGCTCCCCTGGCCAGGTCGATCCACTCATGGCCCCAGCCGCCCCCCGAAGAGAAAGCGTACTCGAGATCCGAAGAATCGCTGGCTTCCTTGGTATAGCCGTTGTGAATGTCACGGTAGACCAGGCCGACGGTGCCGTCCGGCGCCTTGGCCAGGCACGACCACAGGCCGACAACGTCTCCGAAGTCGCAGATACCCTGCATCTTGGGACAGTCGGCCCCGGCAGCGGCCTCGTTGGAGACCGCCACCGCCGCCTGCTCGGTCCAACTGCCGGGGCCGTTACGCCGTGCAACCATGGCGTCGGTGCCTCCGCAGACCTGCAGGCCGCCGGCAGGTGTACCGCCCAGGTAGGCGATCAACGGGGTGTCGCCGTCGAAGGCGATCGAAATGCCGGTTTGCATGACCGAGGCGACCGTGGCCACGTCCTCGTGCTGCCAGGTGTCGCCCGTAGACCAGGCGTAGCGCACCTGGTCCTGCAGCACCTCGGTCGCCGGACCGCCCAGGATGGGAGTGGTGCACTCGCCGACGCAGGCGTTGTAGTTGCAAGTCATCGAGGCGATCGGGCAGTCGCCGTCGATGTCGCAGTGCAGGTTCTTGAAGTAGGCGATGGCGAAGTTCTGGCCGTCGGGCATGGCCGCTATGCGCAGCTGGCTGCCGGCCTGGTCGAGATCGACCTCGACGTTGGTCGACCAGCTCAGCGTCTTTGGCTGAATCTCGTCGCCTACGCCGGCATCGCCGTCGGCGTCTACATTGTTGCCGTCGTGATCGCTGCCGTTTTGTGAGCCCGAGCACGCGGCCAACGCAAGAGACAGCCACAAGAACGAGAACATCAGGATCCAACGTGGCACGCGGCGCATGGCATACCTCCATGGTTTGTTTATTGACATATTAGCCTCCAGCAGCCGGGATGGTCAATGTTGGAAAAAATATCATGCAATATTTCTGCCAAGCGGTCATTGACAGCTCGAATACCCGGGAGCATGATGGGCGGTGCAACAGAAATGGCCTGCAGGGGATTGCGATGACCAGGTTTGCCGGCAAGCACACATTGCTGACTTCTCGTGACGGCGAGTCACACACCATGGCTTACTTCAAGTTCAAGCTGGTGGTGGTCGAGGGACCAGAGCAGGGGCGCGAGTTCATCATGGATCGGGATATTGTCCGGGTGGGATCGAGCCGCAGCAACGACCTGGCGATCGAGGACGAGACCGTCTCGCGCAACCACTTCGAGATCAGGGTGACGGAGGGCGGTCACTTGATCAGAGATCTGAAGAGCACCAACGGCACCGACGTCGAGGGCTGCCGGATCGTCGAGGCCTACCTGCATCCGGGCGCCCGAATCGGGGCCGGGGAAGTGGTCTTGCTGTTCCAGCCCATGCGCGAGAAGGTCGAGGTGCCGCTCAGCCCGCACAATTCGTATGGCCGCATGCTGGGACGCAGTCTGAAGATGCGCGCCCTGTTTCACATGGCCGACAGGGTGGCCTCAAAGGATACGACCGTCCTGATAACCGGCGAAACCGGAACGGGCAAGGGTTTGCTTGCCGAAGAGGTTCAACTCGCAAGCCCGCGCTCGGACAAGCCTTTCGTAGTAATAGATTGCGCCACCATCCCTACTCACCTTATGGAAACCGAACTGTTCGGGCACGTCAAGGGAGCCTTCACCGGCGCGGTGAGTTCCAGGAAGGGCGCCTTCGAGGAAGCCGACCATGGCACCATCTTCTTCGACGAGATCGGCGAGCTGCCGCTCTCGCTGCAGCCGAAACTGTTGCGGGTGCTCGAAAACCGCGAAGTGAAACGAGTCGGACGTACCGAGAGCCAGCCAGTCGACGTGAGGATCATCGCAGCCACAAATCGCGACCTGAGAGCGGAAGTCGAGGCCGGCCGCTTTCGCGAGGACCTCTTCTTTCGACTGGGCGTGTTCGAACTGAAGATCCCGCCGCTTCGGGAACGCAAGGATGACATCGCCTTTTTGGCCAAGGATTTCTTGCGCACTTTAACCGGCGAGAAGGGGCGTCGCTTCGGCGACGACGCCATTCGTTTCCTCGGTAGTCACGATTGGCCGGGCAATGTAAGGGAACTTCGGAACGTGGTCGAACGCGTTGTACACCTGGTGGACGAGAACGTTATAGACGCCCCGAGCATGATGTCGACCTCGATAACAGGGGTGGGCCCAGCGCCTGACAGTGGAAGCTGGGGAGGGCTGGGCAAGTATTCGTTCCAGAAGGCCCGGGAGATTGCCGAGCGCGATTACCTGGTCGACCTGCTGAGAAGGCATGGTTTCAATGTCAGCTCCGCGGCCCGGACGGCCGATATTCATAGGCAGAGCCTGCACCGTCTTCTTCGCAAGCACGGGATCAAGGCCTCCGAGCTTGGCGGAGATTGTGAAACCTGACGGCGACACCGTAACTCACCGGAATATATAATAACAGCTAATATTTGGACTCCACCAGGTTCCTGCCGGGAGTTTTTCTGTGCCAAACTGTCTCTGAAATGTTTCATAATCGTGCCCTGACTTTTTCGGCAATCGACATTTTCTCTATTTTTCCGGGATGTTGCGAGCGGCATGGCCTCGTGGCCCGTATCTTGCGTTTATTTCCGAGTGGATAGGGAAAGGAGGCTCGAAATGAAAACCGGATTGTTGGTAAGCGTGAGTATGGCGGTATTTCTTGCCCTGGCCGGTACGGTATGGGCCCAGGCGCCGGGCGAGTGCACCGGCGGAATGTGCGGCACTCCAGATGAGTCGGGAGGCTCTCCCTGCACCGACGGGGTGTGTTCGGGCTGCGGATGCGGTTGCGGCTCGATTCTGATCGCCAACACCGATCTTGGCGACACCTATCAGTACGCGGACGATTTCGACGAGGACGGCATCGAAGACGACTACGACAACTGCCCCTTCGTACCCAACCGTGACCAGGCCGACTCCGACGGCGATGAAAAGGGTGACAGTTGCGACAACTGTGTCGAGGTGGCCAACGAATTCCAACTCGATGCAGACGGGGACATGCAAGGCGATGCATGTGATGCCGACATAGACGGCGACAGCGTGGCCAATGCGCAGGACAACTGCCCGTATGTTCCCAACCTTACCCAGACCGACACCGACAGCGACCTCACCGGCGACGCCTGCGACAGCGACATTGATAACGACGGCTGGTTGAACATCGAGGACAACTGCCCGTTCGTCTCGAATCCCAGCCAGCTCGACAGCGACCCGAATCATTTCGGAGACGCTTGCAACAGTGATCAGGACAACGACGGAGTGCAGGATTTCGTGGACAACTGTCCACAGGTGCAAAACCCCGACCAGGCCAACGCCGACGGCGACCTGATGGGCGATGCCTGTGACGCCGACATGGACGACGACGGGCTTCTGAACGTGCTCGATAACTGTCCGCGGGTGAACAACGGTGACCAGGTCGATATGGACCGCGACGGCAGCGGTGACGTCTGTGACCTGGACGGGTTCTGCTACGTGGTCGACAAGTTGAACGCCTGTCTGGATCCGGCGAGCGCCTTTTCTGTGTATGCCGGAGCCGACAAGAGAGTGCAGACGGGAGAAAAGTTGCCATTGCTGGTTTGGGCCAACCGGCGCAACAGGGCCATCGAGTACGAGTGGACGATCGTTGATCGCCCGGAAGGCTCACACGCTACCATTGATCACCCGCGTGGTTCTGCGACGCTGTCGACGCCTTATAACTACCACTACAAGAAAGGTCGCATGGTGCGCTTCACTCCCGACCAACCGGGTAACTACGTCTTCAAGCTGAGTGCCAGGTTGGTGTTTGTAGACGACCTCTACCCGGATAAGCAACTGGCAAGCGCCAGGCTTGCGCTGGTAGCGGAAGGCGACCCGCAGGGAATGGGCTGCTCGACCAGCGGCACCGGCGGCCAGGCCGGCTTCTGGATGCTGATCGGACTAGGACTCTTGCTCGGGCGTAAAAGACAATAAACACAAAATCTTACAGTCACGATCTGACTTTTTGGCCCGCAGGGCAACCCCCTGCGGGTTTTTCTATTGAAGCATCTCGGTTACACGCAACTCCTTGAAAAATAAACGATGAGATCAACATGCAAGTTTTTTCCGCCCTGTTCTGCACGGATCTGAAACAATACGGTTTCAGTTTGTGGTTTGGAGTATGCCCCACTATGTATTAATATTCTTATAATACATACGCTTATAAAATATTTAGCCGATTGGCATGTCCTGTGCATTTACAATGCGCAGGGATACCTGGAAAGGAGGCTTTAGATGAAAAAGTTATTGTTTGTAGCGGTGGTTGCGAGTGTGGCGCTGATGTTCTCTTTGCCGGCTTTAGCCCAGGCGCCGGGCGAGTGTACCGGAGGATTGTGCGGCACGCCTGACGAGTCGGGTGGCGGGGGCTGCGGCTGCGGCTGCGGTTGCGGCTCGATTCTGATCGCCAACACAGATCTTGGTGACACCTATCAGTACGCGGACGATTTCGACGAGGACGGCATCGAGGACGACTACGACAACTGCCCCTTCGTGCCCAACCGTGACCAGGCCGACTCCGACGGCGACGAAAAGGGCGACGCCTGTGACAACTGTGCCGATGTGGCCAACGAGTTCCAACTGGATGCCGACGGCGACATGCTAGGCGACGCATGTGATGCCGACATCGACGGCGACAGCGTGGCCAACGCGCAGGACAACTGCCCGTACGTTCCCAACCTGACGCAGACCGACACCGACAGCGACCTCACCGGCGACGCCTGCGACAGCGACATCGACAACGACGGTTGGTTGAACATCGAGGACAACTGCCCGTTCGTCAGTAACCCCGACCAGCTCGACACCGACCCGAATCATTTCGGGGATGCATGCAACAGCGACCAGGACAACGACGGGGTGCAGGACTTCGTGGACAACTGTCCCCAGGTGCAAAACCCCGACCAGGCCAACGCCGACGGTGACCTGATGGGCGATGCCTGCGACGCCGACATGGACGACGACGGGCTTCTGAACGTGCTCGACAACTGCCCGCGGGTGACAAACGGCGACCAAATCGATATGGATCGCGACGGCAGCGGTGACGTCTGCGACGCCAACGGGTTCTGCTACGTTGTCGACAGTCTCTCGGCCTGTCTGGACCCCGCAAGCGCCTTTTCGGTCTACGCCGGAGCCGACAGGCCGGCCCAGACAGGTGAAAGCCTGCCGCTCCTTTTGTGGGCCAACCGCATGAACCGGGCCATGGAGTACGAGTGGACGATCGTCGGTCGCCCTGACGGCTCGCACGCCAGCATCGATCATCCGCGAGGCTCGACGACTCTATCGACGCCTTACAACTACCACTACAAGAAGGGGCGCATGGTGCGCTTTACTCCCGACCAGCCGGGAAACTACGTAATCAAGCTCAGCGCCAGGCTGGTTTTCACCGACGACCTCTACCCCGACAAGCAAGTGGCCAGCACCCAGTTCACCCTGACCGCAAAAGGCGACCCGCAAGGAGCCGGCTGCTCGACCAGCGGGGCGGGCAGTTTATCAGGCTTGTGGCTGCTGCTAGCCGGCCTGGGCCTGGCGTTTTGCCGCCGCCGGTAGAATCTGACAAGGCTCATCGCAAGACAATCTTGAGAAGAGGGCCCCCGCCGGGGTCCTCTTTTTTATGAAATTCATGAAAAAAATGCATAACGTGTCTCCAGTGCGCTTCACGTCGCCGGCGAAACGACGGCCCCTTTTTTGAGTGTTCGAGAAAGCATAACAAGTTCGGAATGTTGGCTGATGACAAGTTTGGGCTACTGGCACGGAACTTGAATCTCCTGATCCCCTGTTGATTTGCTTATTTTGGCAAGCGGGTAGATAATATCTATCATTTGTTTCGGCCGACTAAGTCGGGAGGTTAGCATGCGCGCAACAAGACAGGGTCATTGGTGGTTGGTGCTTTCGTTGTTGGTAGTTGCCGCTGGTTTTCTGGCTTGCACCGATACGGACGTAGAGGTGACCGAAACCATCGAAACCGCAGAGGTCGACGATCAGCTCTTGATCAGGGGTGAAGTGTGTACAGACCCGCCGGAGGATTCGGACTTTCCGGTCAAGATCATGTTCATCATCGACGCCTCCGGAAGCATGCAGCAGACCGACGAGGGAATGCAGCGGGTCGAAGCCGTGCGCCAGGTAGTCAGGCGTTACGCCAACAATCCCCAGGTGAGCTTCGATATCATCAAGTTCAACGGCCGCGTTGCCGTGTTGACCCAGGGCTTCGAGCATCTGTCGGGAAACGAAGCCGGCGTTTTCGGCCCTCAGGGTCTGCAAGAGGCCGATTCGATGACCGACTACCAGGGCGCTTTAGGTGTCGCCTATCAGGAGCTACTGGGCGACATGATGAAGGTTTCGGACGGGGACGGCGGCCTGCCCGAGTTGACCCGAACCAAATACGTTGTGATCTTCTTCTCTGACGGCACGCCCGATCCGGTTTGCTTCGGTTGCGTGACCGACCCGCCGGATCATCCCCGCTACCTGCCGGAGTGCACCGGTGGGGCCGGCACGACCATGTGCTGTAACGACGATTTGCACGTGGTCTGCACGCTGATGGACGAGATCGTGCTCGATCTGGACTACCTTGAACCGGGCATGTTCCCGATGCTCGAGGGCGGCACCGACTACAATCACAACTACCAGATTTTCCAGCTGGTGGACGCCATAATGGATCTCAAAGACACCTTCCATGTCGGCGAGATGCGTTTCCACACGGCCTTTCTCTACTGTCGCGACCAGTTCGGCAACCCAACCTCGGCGCTGTGCGCGGCGGCCGAGGCGGCCTACAACTTGGACCCCGATCGCGGCCGGGCCTTGCTTCGGGAAATGTCCAAGCGCGGCAACGGCACTTTCCGCGACTTCACCTCGGGCCAGGACATCAACTTTCTGAAAATCGACTACACCTCGATCAAGCGCTCGTATTCGGCCAAGAACATGATCGTCACCAACGTCGAAGCCTTTCCGAAAAACGATCACTTCGCGCCCGATTCGGACGGGGACGGAATCGACGATTCCAGCGAAATGCGAAACGGCACGGATCCGCTCAAGCGAGATACCGACGCCGACGGCTACCAGGATTTCGTCGAGCAGCAGAAGCTCAGCTCGGGCTTCGACCCGCTGCGGCCCGACCGGCCGGACGAGCCCTGCGTCGATCAGCAGGATTCGGACGGCGACGGGCTGCGTTATTGCGAGGAGGCTCTTTACGGCACCAATGACAAGCTGGCCGACAGCGACGCCGACGGTTTTCCGGACCTGATGGAAATCCGCATGGGAATGGATCCCCTGCGACGCGACGGCGACGAGGACCTCGATTCGGACGGCCAGCGCAACGCCGACGAACTGCTGTTTCACTCCCATGCCGGCCGATCCGACGAGGCCCTGTGGTCGGATCATCGTTACTGGTACGAGATGTGGCCGTTGGAAAGTAACTTCGACGACCGGCAGTGTTACGGGTTTGAGATCAGGCATATCACGCTGGTCACCACCGAGGATCGCAACGGTCCCGGAACACGGGGATTCAACGACGTGCTGATCTGGTTCGACCAGGCTTCCTACGACGATCCGCTCGATCCGGGCAACTTCAAGGTCGCCTGCGTGCGTGCGCAGTACATCGAACCCGATTACAAGATTCCCATCGGCGGCGAAATCGACGTTACCAACGACGACTTTGTCGAGCCCGAAACGCTCGACCTGGGCTTCTCGGGGTCGAGCTGTGTCACCGGCGACAAGTGAGCAAGTACGAATCACAGCCCGTGGAGGGTCTCTCATGAGATTCCATTGTCTGCGCTCGGCCGTTCTGGTTTGCATGGCTGCCTTTCTGCCTTTAGGCGGCGTATCCTGCACGGATGCCGACATTTTCGAGACACCAGGCCTGGGCAGCGGGTCGCATGACAATAAGCTCAAGGTCACGGGCTCATTTTGCACCGAGCATCCCGACGAACTTAAATTCCCGGTCAAGATCATGTTCATCATCGATTGCTCGCAGAGCATGAACGTCACCGACCCCCCTCCGACCCCCAACGACTATCCGGGACGGGTCAAGGCCGTCTGGGACGTGATTCAGCAGTTCCGCTACGACCCGGGCGTCTCATACGCCGTCTTGCGCTTCGAGGCGGCCGCCAACGTGGCCACTCAGGCGGACACCAACGGCGACGGCATCGCCGACATGTTCGGCTTCGTCAGCGATCTGCCTTCACTGCTTCGGGCGCTGAACTCGCTGATCTCGGCCGGCGGCAACACCAGCTACCAGGCCGCCCTGGGACTGGCCGAGGCGACTCTGGCCATGGACATGAGCACCACCACTGTAGACGAGCGCTCGCGAACCAAGTACGTGGTCATATTCCTGTCCGACGGTCTGCCCTATCCGCAGGATTTCGAAGAGGAGATCAACACGCCGGCCAGCATCCGCCGGGCGCTGCGCGAGATGATGAACCTGCCCAAGCGCTTCGACATCTCCGATTTCACTTTTCACACTGCCTATCTCTCGGTCGACACACCCATCTATGTCAAGGAGCAGGCCGAGGCGCTCTTGAAAGACATGGCCGTGATCGGCGGCGGCACTTATCGCAACTTCGAAAACGGCGAGGAAATCAACTTTCTCGATATCGACTACACCTCGATCAAGCGCATGTACTCTCTCAAGGACAACGCCTTCTTGGTGGCCAATGAAAACGCCCAACCGGCCTGGTCCAGAAGCGAATCGATCGACACCGACGGAGACGGTCTGATCGACTTGCTCGAGGAAGAGTTGGGTACGTCTATCGGTTCCCGGGACACAGACGGGGACGGGTTCAACGATCTGCTGGAGTACAACCTGCGCCGCTCGGGCTTCGACCCGCTCGACCCGGATGACGCCGACTGCTCGCTGGCGCTGGACAGGCTCGACCGGGACGGCGACAGCCTGCTCGATTGCGAGGAGCGTTTCATCGGCACCAGTCCCGAGCTTTTCGACACCGATGCCGACGGCCTGCCCGACCCGCTGGAGATCAGGGGCGGCACCAACCCCGTCTGGGCGGATTCCACGGTCGACATGGATTTCGACGGCTCGCCCAACGGCTCCGAGCTGGCCTGGCACACCGATCCGGGGCTGGACGACGCTGCCCGTTTTTCCAAGCTTGCTTATCGTTACAAGCTCAGTCGCCGGCCGGGGACTTTCGAAAGCCGCGCCTGCTACGATTTCAGCGTAGACAACATCACCCTGGTTGGCACGCAGCCCAGGAGCCCGGGAGAGCCGGAAGGCTTCAACGATGTGATGGTCTATATGGGCCAGGTTCCCCAGGACGATCCGGAAGATTACGGGACATTCCGGGTGGCCTGCGCCAGGACCCGCTACATCCCGCGCTATCCCGAGCCGGACATAAAGTATCCCCCGAGCGGCACCGTCAAATTCGAGCAGAAAGACTTCAAGCGCCCGGTGGCCACCCGCTGCGGCAACGACCTCGATTGCCCGCATCATGTCTGTGATCCCAACCTGCACGTCTGCCTGGCCCCCCTGGGAGACAAGTGCGACGACCAGACGGCCTGTCCGAACTTCGCCTGCGCCGACATTGACGCGACCACCGGGGTTGGTAGCTGCAGTTTTCCGGTTAAGGTTAGTTGCCTGACCAATGACGACTGTCCGCCCTATCCCGTCCATCCCGACACCTTGACCTGCATGGACCCGACTCATGCCGCGCCCGACCCGATCAGCGGCGCCTGCCCGCTGCGCGAGTGTGTTCCACAGTACTTCACCTGCTCGGCCACCAAGCCCTGCGCCCCGGACGGAGACAGTAATCCGGACAACGATCCGGAATGCCTGAACAACCTGTGCCGTTCGCCCTGCGCCGACGCCGGCGACTGCAACCCGGGTGAGACCTGCGAGGCGGACGCCGACTCGGACTACCCGCAGTGCCAGGCGCCTGCCGACTGTCCGCTGTCCGGGATGGAGTGCGATGGTGGGCGCTGCATGGACATTTGCACCGTCGATAGCGACTGTCCGGACACGGGCGATATCTGCGAAACCGGGCTGTGCGTAAGGCGCCATTGCGTCGATCACCACGGCGGCTCGTGCGCCGGCGTGGCCTGCGTCAGCGACGCCGATTGCCCGCTGCAGCCCTGCGACCCGGAGGTGGGTCGCTGCCTGACACAGCCCTGTCTCGACTCGCGCGAGTGCGAGCACCAGAAATGCGAGCTGGTTCTGGGCTTTTGCCTGGGTACCGAATGCACGGAGGACGCCGATTGCCGGGGCGAAAGGGGATACACCTGCAACGAGGTGATCGGCGATCCCTGCGACCGGGATATCGACTGCCCAGTAGATTTTTGCACCCAGGAGAGGCACCAGTGTTTCCTGAGCGGGGGGAATTGCACCGACAACACCGATTGCGCGGGCAACATGTGCAGCGTGCGTCTGTTGACCGCCTGTTTGACCGCGGCCGATTGTCCGGGCGGGGCTGCTTGCACCAATGAAGTCTGTGTCGGAAGTTGCACTATGGGCGGAGGCGGCACCTGCAGCTCCGACCTGGATTGCAGCCCCAACTACTGCCAGACCTACTATGTTTGCGAAAACGACCCGACTCAGGGCTGCACGACCTCGCTGGATTGTCCGCAGACCTTCTGCCGGGCCGATGGGGTGTGCCTCAACGACACCAGTGTAACCTGCAACCCGGCCAGCGAGAACATCGACAACGTCTGCCAGGTAGGCATGTGCGCTCGTAACAACGACATGGGCAACTGCGATACAATTGGTCGGGAATCTTGCTCGACCAGCGCCGACTGTCCCAACTACGCCTGCAACATGTCCACCGGCCAGTGCCATTATCCCTCCGAGATATCCTGCACCACCGCGGCCGACTGTCCTGAGGCGGGCATGCAGTGCGACGTGACCGGTTTCTGCGTCAAGTTTTGCAACTCGGATTCCGAGTGCCCCCAGGCACGCTGCCAGGGGCATTGCGTGCCGGCCGATCCAGCCGATCGTTTCCGCTGCATGGACTGGTTCGACCCCGACCGCGACTGCAAGGTGTTCGGGGTGAGCGGGAGCCCGGCCGGCCCGTAGCGCCGGACGGTAGACGATAAATGAACTCAAATTTGCAAACCAATAACGGGGACCAAGCGATGATCGAGAAAAAAAGTTCTTTCCCGTGGGTCTTTTTGATGGGGCTGGTTTTCCTGTTCTCGGGCTGCGGAGGAACGCAGGAAGGGTACGACGCAGGAAAAGACGGCTCGGACGGCGGGATCGACGATTGCCAGCGGGACAACTCGCAAAAGGGCAACGTCACCGAGGAATGGAAACTTACTCCGGGCGGCGAGGCCAAGAGCGGCTACATCTGCCCCCGCCAGGACGTCGATCACTACTGGTTCGAGGTCAGCGCTCCGCGCACCATCGTCAGGGTGAGCCTTTCGAACAACGTCGCTCTTTCTCCGGTCGATCTGTGTTACGACATCTTTCTCCAGGGTTCGGACATTCGCCGGGGCGGGCTGTGCGATTCGGACGGCATGGACGGCATCACCGAGTTGACGGGCACCCACTACCTCGAGGAGGCGGGCACATACTTCCTCGAGGTGCGCGACGAGGGCGGCGACGACGAAGACCCGCGCCTGCTCGACAACTACATGCTGTCTATCGAACTGGTCCCCGACAAGGACAACTACGAGACCAACGACACGGCCGACCAGGCCAAGCAACTCGGGTCAGACCAGGGTTATATCTCGTACCTCGGAGACCGTGACTGGTTCAAGCTGACGACCTCGAGCGCCGGGCAGATCCTGGTTCTCGATCTCAGCAACGACACCCAGACCCCGGTCGACCTGCGCTACGAGGTGTTCATGCCCGACAAGACCACCCCGATAAACGCAGGCCAGGACGACGACGGGATGCGCGATACGACCAGCCTGCACGATGTGCTGGCGCTGCCCGAGGCGGGCACTTACTACGTTCTGATAACAGATGTCGGCGATGACGATTCGGACACCGAGGTGGGCTACACGCTGACTCTCTCGACCCAAAACAATCCCGATCCGCGTGACCAGTCGGACAACAACAACCACTGGGAGGACGCGACTTCAGTAAACAGCGGCCAGACCATATCGGACGGCTACCTGGCCACGCGCGGGGACGAAGACTGGTACGTGATTACCTCACCTGGAACCAGCGACAGCAACCCGGCCTTGCTCGAAATCGATCTCCAGGTAGCTTCCGCCAGCCCGCTGATCCCGGCCGTCGACCTGATCGTGGCCGATCCCAACACCCCTTGCAACACCGGCGACGACTGCGGCTACCTGGTCTGGACCTGCGGCGGCTGCGACATGGTCGACCAGTGCCTTGACGCCCAGTGCCCGTCGCACGAGTGCGACAAGATCCAGGGAAAGTGCACCGGTTCGGGCAAGTGCATTGACGGCGGTTCGGGCATGGGCTGCGGCATCCGCAGCCTGGTGATGCACGGGCCCGACTTCGGCGTTTCGGGTAACTCAAAGCACCTGCACACCGTAGCTCCGATGTACGGATCGCGCTACTACCTGATGGTGCGCGACTACCAGGCCCGGCACATCGATATCCAGAATTCATATAGTTTCACGGCCACTGTCCACCCCGAACTGGACACCCACGAGTCGCCGCCCAACGGCCTCTACCTGCCCTACATCACCGGCGATCAGGAAGACGCCACCCGCTCCTGGAACAAGAGCATGGCCTCGACCATCAGCTGCACCGACAGCGGCAGCGAGATCACCTGCGGGCCGATCGAGGGCTACATATCTTTCCGCGGCGATCAGGATTGGTACAAGCTGGTGCTTTCCGGGCAGAACTACACCGTGCCCAAGGAGGCCGAGAGCGACCCTGCCACAATGGGGGAAAGCGTCGATTTCAACCTGATGTGGGACTGGAGTTTCTCGGGCTCGGGCATGAACCTGGGCTACGTGGTCATGCGCGGCAATGACGAGATGGGCCCCGAGCTGGGCTCGGGCTCGGGTTCGTGGGGCGACGGCGCGGGTCAGTGCTCGTACCTGTGCGGCGAATACCACTTGCCGACCACGCTCTACCTGTGGGTGTTCACGCCCGATTTCAAGAAGTACGATTACCAGCACCCCTATAACCTGACTATCCGGGCGGTGCGCGGAGTGTGCCCGGATAACTGCGGCTACTGCCTGAGTTGCCCATACATGTGCCCCAACAGCCGTAACCCCGATCCACAGTGTATCTGAGGGCGAAGGAGGGTCGATTATGAAAATCCGTGCCCTATCGAGGAATCTTGCCTGGGCATGCCTGTTGCCCTGCCTGGCCGTGGCCGCGGGTTCTTGCACCGACACCAACATTTACCACAAGACCCTCGAGCCCAACGTTCCCAACAAGGTGACCATCTCGGGATCGGTCTGCACCGACGACCCGGCCCAGCGCCAGTTCCCGGTCAAGATCATGTTCCTGGTTGATACCTACGGCGACCCCCAACAGCAGCGCCAGTACGCGGTCGAGGACATCGTCAACCGCTACGTGGCTTCGGACAACTACACTTTCGCCATCATCAAGTTCGCAGGAGAAGTCAAGCAGCTGACCGAGGGCTACACCAAGAACATGGCCATCGTCAAGGAGGCCACCGCCGACCTGGGCTTCGGATCCGGCAGTTGTGTCTCAGGGCAGTGCCGTGATTGGCTGGGGGCTCTAAGCCTGGCCAACAGCGTCTTTACCGGCGACCTGTTGACCACCAACCCGGGCACCCGCTCGCGAACGCGCTACGTGTTCATCTTCGTGGCCGGGGGGCCGCCCGACCCGGCGCTGGGGGCAACCGCCGACGGCTGCGACGAGAAGTGCCGCCTGTTGCGGGCGGTGGATGAGATGGTCGAGTTCGGCACGGACAACGGGGCTGCCGAGGTCGCCTTTCACACGATCCAGGTTGACAGCATCCCGGGCGAGTGTGTGGGCACCGCCGATCCGCACTACTGCAACTCGACCACGCCCTGCCCGGCCAACTGCGCCGGTGACGAAAGCTGCGAACTGCCCCAGAGGCTTTGTGGAGATGATCGCTCGATCGCCTGCAGCGACGGCGATGCCTTCTGCTCTTCCTCTGGACTGGGCTCCTGCACCTCGGAGTGGCTGTGTGACGGCGATTATGCAACCGGCTGCGACGGAGACTCTATTTGCTCGAGCCAGGGCGCCGGGCGTTGCGACTTTGTCAGGGTCTGCAGCAACGACGTGAGCAAGGACTGTGTGCGCGACGACGAGTGCTGCCCGAGCTACCCATGCAATGACCCCGCTGCCGCCGACAATGACCATACCTCGGAATTGCTGACCGCCATGGCCTTCAAGGGCCACGGCAAGTACATTCGCTTCTCGCTTTTCGCCCAGCTCAATTTCTGGGGGCTCGATTTTGACACAACCGAGAGCGTCTTCGTCAAAAAGGCTTTCTTCGTGACCAACGCCAACGTCAAGTCGCTCGGGGGCAAGGCCCTGGCCGACAGCGACGGAGACGGCCTGAGCGACGTCGAGGAGGAATGTTACGGGGAGATGCTGAGCGGCGAGTGTCAGATTCTCTCGCGCTGTCACTGCCAGCTCGATGTCTGGAGCCAGGCCAACCCCATGGGAACCGACACCGATCCCACCCTGGCGGACACCGACGGTGATGGGCTGGATGACCTGCTGGAGCAGCAATTCGCAACCGTCAACCTCAACCCGCTGCGCATGGATCTGCCGCAAGCCTGCTACGGGCTGGAGTTTCCATACAAAGATCGCGACGGTGACGGACTCAACGATTGCGAGGAAAAGCTGATCGGCACCGATCCTTCGCTTTTCGACTCCGATCGCGACGGCTACCCGGACCTGGTGGAGTTCAAGGCTGGCACCAACTACATGCAGCCCGATCATCTCAAGGACACCGACATGGACGGGTTGAATAACGGCGAGGAGATCGAGATCCACCTCGATCCGCAATCCAATGACACCAAGGCCCGTTCGGGCGAGGCGTATCGCTACAAGGTGATCGACGAAGGGCTGCGAGTGGTGCCCTACGTCAGCCAGCCGCACCTGCTTTCGGGCCTGGATTTGACGGACGTTTCGGGGCGCTCGACTCCGGGCGCCTGGACGATCTATTACTACCCGGCAGGGACGCGCCGCCCGGACGGCAGCGTGCGCGACGTGCCGACGGTTGCCTGGGGCGATCCTTCTGGCGGCCTACCGGGCCTGGAGGTCGACATTCCAGGAAGCGGAACCTACATAGCCTACTCGTCCTGTTCGTGCGTCAAGGAGTGCAGTCCGGCCTGCATACCAGGCGACTGGTGCAATCCCTCGAGCGGTTCCTGCGCCCCCGATCAGTGCGAACGAATCACCTGCGGGCCGGGCGAGAAGTGCGATTCGGTGAGCGGGCTGTGTCGCGCAGACTGCACACTGAGCGATTGTTCGCTGGGACAACGATGCGATCCTCTCTTGGGCACGTGTCTGACCGAGCGCTGTCTGAACATCGAGTGCGCCGACGGCCAGGAGTGTGATCCGGAGGCGGGCGTTTGCGCCGGCCCGCCCTGCGCCGGGTGGAATTGCGCCGCCGGGACGCACCTGGCCGAAAACCAGAAACCGCCCTGGGTGACCATCAATGTCGATGAGAGCCAGTTGCCGCAATCGGGCTTCTGGTGCGACGGGACTCCCGACAACACACCCTGCCAGACCGATGCCGACTGCCCGGCCAACACTTTCTGCCGCATCCGTGAGACAGTTGTGGTCGGCCTGGCCAACAAGAACTGCATCTCGTTCAAGATCAAGAATATCACCCTGGTAGAGACTCTCGAGACCCAGCCGGGTTTCGGCAACGGCTACAACAATATATTTGTCTACCTGGCCCAAACTCCGCTCGACAACCCTTATGCCTACTCGATTTTCCGAGCGGCTTTAGTGGGCATGCGTTTCACCGAAGGTCATAAAATCCCCGACGTGGCCGAGATCCCCCTGGGTGACGGCGACTTCTACGCGATCGAGGAGAAGTAGGGGCGGTTCGCGAACCGCCCCTACAGCGAACCGCCCCTACTTGACCGACAAGTCTTCCTGGAGCTAGAATCCTCGAATGTTATCTACAATCAAAAAATTGTTGTCCGTCACCGCCGTTGTCGTACTCACGCCCGTTTACTTTGCAGCCTGTGGAGGCGGGAGTTCCAACTGCGGCGGCGGCCATGACGGGGTACCGACCATCATCGATGACGATGCCGATCTCGATACCTTCTGGGTGGCGCGACTGGGTGTGGGCGAACTCGATCAGATTACCGGCCCCGATCCCGGACACACCAGCCTGGTACAGGCGTTCTTCAACGACTTCACGGACTACCGGGTTCAAATCGCCGACCGGCAGTATTTCTCGGACGCCTGCTTCGTCTACACCAGCCGCCAGGTTACCACCGGCGATCCGATTCCCTTAAACGTGACCAAGGTTACTGTCGGGGGGCTTTTGGGCGGCGACCTGGATCTGGTGCCCGAGGGAGATCCACCGAAGATCAACCCCGAACTGATCGACGGGCGCGCCTTTAGCGGCGGGCAAGTTTCATTCTCGGTCGAGTCCGAAGACGGGGCGACTGATTTTCCGGCTTTCACAGACGAGTTGCCCGCGCCCGCTCCGGTGGTCATCACCCGCCTTGGCGATCGCGATAATCCCGACATGAGCCAGGGGCCGTCGATCAACATCAGCATCGATCGGATTGACCCGCTCGAGGTCAGATGGGAGCCCGGCGGCGGTGACTATTTCGAATTCAAGATCGTTCCCGGCTCGGGCTCGGATACCAAGCACATCAAGCTGCGCTGCATCACCTTCGATGACGGCTGTCTGTCGGTGCCGGCCGATGCGCTGGTGTACCTGGTGCCTGACAAGGCCACCAACTTCCAACTCAAGGCCGAGCGACACAACTTCGTGCTGCACCCGATCAAGCAAGGCGACGTTACCCAGGCGGCCGCGCTGATCGACGTCAGCTCGACGCTGGAAGCGACCGTTCTTCGTTGACGGGCCGGAGAGGGGAACGAATCCCGTGAGAACCTGCCGCATCGCCCTGGGCATCTTATTTATAATACTGGCTGCTGCTTGCGGTGTGTCCGAGGGAGACTTTATTTCCGGGGCCGATCATGATCCCTGCGAGAGTAACATCCCGGTCTGCCAGCAGACCGCCGGTTGCGCCATGGGCGAGAACAAGTACATCGAAGGCGATTTTCCGGGATACACAAACTTCGTGGTCACCACGCCGGCCGACACCACGATAGTCGTCAAGTTGTTCTTCAAGACCCGCGAGCACCCGGGCGAGGATACCGAGATTATCTGGTACGAGCCGGGTTGTCACGACTCATACGATTACGAGAGTGAGGGCAAGGACATTTTCGCCGAGGCCGGCGGCGACCGCGTTTTTGCCAAGGAGCAAAAAGTCAGGCGCGAAGGGGATCACCTGATTGAAATCTACTCCGACGCCCGTACCCACTACTTCGCCCGGGTCGATTTGCAGACCCCGATGAACTGATCGCAGGCATGTCTGAAAATACCGAGAGCACTCCACGGACGGTATATCCCGGTCTGTTGCTGCTTTCGGCGGCCAGCCTGTTGTTGGAGGTGGCGCTGGCCAGGATCCTTTCGGTCAGCCTGTGGTACCACTTCGCCTTCATGGTGGTCTCAACGGCCTTGTTCGGCCTGGGGCTCTCGGGCGTGGTTCTGGCGCTGCGTCGGCGGGCCGCCGACATCCCTGATAAACTGCTTGCCTGGGCGGCCTTGAGCGTCCCGCCGGCCTTCGTGCTTGGCTATCTGGCCTACAACCTGATTCCCTGCGAACCTTTTTCGTTGGGTGTCGATCCGCTCCAGTGGGTTTACCTGCCGCTCTGTTATCTGGCGGTGACGCTGCCTTTTTTTGCCTCGGGCCTGACCGTGGCCGCACTACTGACCCGCTATGCACGCGGGGTACACCGGCTGTATCTGTTCGATCTTTCCGGAGCGGCTCTGGGCAGCCTGACGCTGGCCCTGGTCTTGCCGGCCCTGGGCGGTTCGGGAAGCGTTTTCGCGGCCGCGGCGCTGGCCGCTTTCGGCTCCGCCTTGATTTCCTGGCGGCACGGACACCGGCTCGCATTGATTGCCTGCGGGATGGGAGCAGTATTGCTTGCGCTGGCACCGTTTGCGGACAAGCTCGTCCCGGTACGGATCAGCTCCAATAAGGTATTCTCAAAAGTCATTGCCGATCCCCGAAGAAACCTTTACACCGCCTGGAACACGATCTCCAGAGTGGATGTGGTCAAATACGGCGCGCCCGGCCGGGAGCAGCGTTCGATCCTGATCGATGCCGGCACCGCCTTGACGCGCATGGCTCACCCGTCGGCACCGCTTGCCAGGCTCTCGCCCGGGGAGGGAGACGAGGACTTTTTCTACAAACTGTTCGATGGGCCGCGTGTTCTGGTAGTCGGCTCGGGCGGTGGGCGCGAGGTGCTGATGGCGCTCAGGGACGGAGCCTCCGCCGTCCTGGCCGTCGAGATCAACCCGGCCATCAATCAGCTGGTGGCCGAGAGGATGGCGGATTTCACCGGGCGACTCTATGCCGACAAGCGGGTCACGGTGGTGACAGATGAGGCTCGCAGTTACATCAGGCGCTCAGCCGAGCGTTACCAGATGATCCACTGCCCGCATACCATTTCTAACGCGGCCCTGGCGGCTGGTTCGCTCAGCCTGGCCGAGAATCACCTGCTGACGATCGAGGCTTTCAATGACTACTTCGATCACCTGAGCGCGGATGGAGTGCTGTTGATCACCAGACCTGAGGCTCACTTGCCGCGATTGACGACGACCGTTAAAGCAGTGTTCGAGCAGAATGATCTTGGAGACCCGGCGCAGTGCATCATGATATGGCGCAAGCCCGCTCGCTCGCTGTCGTTCTATGCCGGCTTCGCCGTTCGCAAGAAGCCCTTCAGCCCCCAAGAGGTAAGCGACTTCGCGGCGCTGCTTTCACGGCGCGGTCTGCAGCCGCTTTACCTGCCGGACAAGCTCGAGTCCGAACCGTATCGCGAGTTGCTCACAAGTCCGGATCCGCAGTCTGTCAGTGTGCCCTTCGCCGCCATCCTCGAGCCGGCCACCGACGACATGCCTTTTTTCAACCAGCGCCAGAGATTTTCACAAGTGAGCCTTTCGGATCTTGCGGCCGTCTTCAATCGCGGACGCGAGGGAAGAATGGCGCTCGAGAATCGCCCCGTGGCCGAGGCGGTATTGCTCGTGCTTCTGGTCCAGTCGCTCTTTTTTGCCGTGCTCTTCATTGTCCTGCCGCTATGGATTTTCAGGCGCCGTGCGCTTGCGGGCCAGGGGCGCCTGCGGACGCTTGTCGCTTTTTGCGCGCTGGGCCTGGGTTATATCGTAGTCGAGGTAGGACTGATCCAGCGCCTGACATTGTACCTGGGACGGCCGGTTGTGGTCTTCTCGACGGTGCTTGGCAGCTTGCTTTTTGCCTCCGGCCTGGGAAGCGCATACTCGCGACGCTTCGCCTCGCCTGCTGCTCCCTGGCTGGCGGCGGCCGCAGCGGCAGTGGTCGCCCTGGCGACGGCGTTTCTTTCGCCGCTGATAGTCAGCATGACTCTGGTCTGGCCGGCGACGGCGCGGATAATGATGTCCATTGCTATTCTTGCGCCGGTCGGGTTTGTCATGGGGATGCCCTTTCCGATGCTCATAAAACGGCTCGAGATGAGTTATCCCGAGCGCATTCCCTGGGCCTGGGGAGTAAACGGTTTCGCCGCCGTTGTCGGGTCGGTAGGCGCCGTTGTGCTGGGCATGACGCTCGGCTTCACCGGTGTGCTGGTTTGCGGCGTGTTTTGCTACCTGCTGGCCTCTCTTGCGGCCTTGACGAAGTGGGATAGCGGCACTAGTTTATAAGCCGAGCCGCGACGGCAGAGAGGCTGGTTTCATTGACAGAAGAAGAACAAGCGGTTCTCGACTGGCTCGGAGAGTATTTCCGTAAACAGGGTTCGGGCAAGAGCTTGATAACGGTGCTCCTGGCCCTCCAGGAGAAATTTGGATATTTGCCCGGCCAGGGAATGCGCGAAGTGGCCAGGCTGATGGGAGTATCCGCGGCTAACGTCTACGGCGTGGCCACATTCTACAACCGTTTCCGTTTCAATCCTCCGGGTCGGCACGAGATCAAGGTCTGCATGGGCACGGCCTGCCATATAAAACGTGCCGACAAAATACTCGATCACTGGAAACGCCGGCTCGAAATCGGTGCGGGCGAGGTCACACCTGACCGCGAGTACAGCCTCGAACGGGTCGCCTGTGTGGGTTGCTGCACCTTGGCGCCGGTGACGGTAGTAGGTGACGAAGTGATTGGCAACATGTCTACTTCGAAGATCGACGGGATTCTGCTCGGGCATGATCTCGATCGCAAGCAAAAGGTTGATGGCGCAACCCGCGAGACGGAGGGAGCTTGATGGTTGTCGCTTATGACGCAGTCCGGGCCCGTGCGAGCTATTCGGCCCTGGCCGAAAGAGCCAGGCTTGCCGAGTACTCGGTCAATGGTGACAAAGCCTACTCGATATTGGTAGGCACGGCCACCTGCGGCCGGGCGGCCGGCGCCATGCCCGTGCTTGACGCCTTCCGCGAGCAAGTCGCCGATGCCGGCATCGAGGCCCGGGTGTTGGAGGCCGGCTGCATGGGACACTGCTACGCCGAGCCGATGGCCGTCCTCAAGAGACCCGGTTATCCGGGCATGGTTTACCACCACCTCAATCCCGTCATCGCCCGCAACCTGGTCGACAATTTTTTCAAAGGTGAAGATCCGCTGTTCGAGTTCTTACTGGGGGCTGTCGGGACAAACGAGTCGATGTTGCCCAAGCTCACGGATCTGCCGCGCTTCGGACGCGAAGATCGGCGCCTGTTACGCCGGACCGGCGTTCACGACCCGGGCGACATCCTGCAGGCCGTTGCGCTGGGGGCCTATGCCGGCCTTCCGCGAGCCTTCGAGCTGGGGCCTGAGGCAATTGTCGCTACGATCAGCGAGGCGGGTCTGCGCGGCATGGGCGGGGCCGGCTTCCCGACGGGCCGTAAATGGGCCGCTTGCAAGGCCCAGGCCGAGCGCGAGCGCTACATCATCTGCAATGCCGACGAGGGCGATCCAGGGGCCTTCATGGATCGCACCATCCTCGAGAGCGATCCGCACGCGGTCATCGAGGGGCTTATCATTGGCGCTATTGCAGTAGGAGCTCGGCGGGGCTACGTCTACGTACGCGCCGAGTATCCCCTGGCCGTCGAACGCATGCGACTGGCGCTGGAAGACGCACGCAGAGAAAATCTTCTGGGCGATGACATTCTGGGCTCTGGTTTTTCGTTCGAGGTCGAGATCGCGGAAGGGGCGGGGGCCTTCGTCTGCGGCGAGTCGAGCGCCTTGATGATGTCGATCGAAGGCAAGCGCGGCATGCCCCGCGTGCGCCCTCCCCAGTCGGTAGAGCGAGGCTTGTTCGGCAAGCCGACAGTGCTCGACAACGTAAAAAGCCTCGCCAATATCGGTCCGATTCTGGTCTCCGGACCCGAGAGCTTCGCCGACGTGGGCACGCAAAAGAGCAAGGGCACGGCGGTCTTTGCCTTGGCCGGCAAGATAGCAAATCCAGGACTGGTCGAGGTACCCATGGGCACCAGCTTGCGCGAGCTGATCTTCGACATCGGCGGCGGCGTTCCGGGCGGAAAAAAATTCAAGGCAGTGCAGATCGGCGGTCCCTCGGGCGGCTGCCTGCCCGAGTCGCAACTGGATACACCGATCGACTTCGATGAGTTGAGCGCCGCTGGCGCCATGATGGGCTCGGGCGGCATGGTCGTCCTGGACGAAGACAACTGCATGGTCGAGTCGGCCCGCTTTTTCCTCGAGTTCACCCAGGACGAGTCCTGCGGCAAGTGCACCTTCTGCCGCATCGGCACCCGCCACATGCTCGACATTTTGGAGAAGATCGTGCGCGGCCAGGGCAGCCTGGAAGACATCGAAAGACTCGAGGAACTGGCCGCGGAGATCCGTGACGGCTCGCTCTGCAACCTGGGCAAGACTGCGCCCAACCCTGTCTTGACCACGTTGCGTTTTTTCCGCGAGGAGTACGAGGAGCATATCAACGAAAAAATGTGCAGAGCGCGGGTGTGTAACGAACTGACCGCCTATTACATTCTGCCGGACAAATGCGCCCGAGGCTGCGACGCATGCGTCGGCTCGTGCCCGGTCGAGGCCATCTTCACAAGCCCCCAAAAGCGAATCAAGGTGATAGACCAGTCTTTGTGCACCCGCTGTGATTCTTGCCGCATGGCCTGTCCGACGGAGTACGACGCGGTGGCCAGGATCTCGCCGCTTGCCGACTTGCCCGAGACGGAGCCGCGGCCCGAGGGTAATCGGGGGCAGTCATGAAGCAAGTCACCATAGAGATCGACGGCCGGAATCTGCAGGCAACTGATGGCGAACGTTTACTGTGGGTGGCTTTAGATGCCGGCTTCGACATTCCACACCTGTGCGCAATACGCGAGGAGGAACCGCCCCATGGCGGCTGCCGCTTGTGCTGGGTGGAAATCGCAGGAAGCGAAAAGCCGCAGACTTCCTGCACTGTGCGCGTGACCGAAGGCATGCGCGTGCGTACGAGAACACCGGCCGTAGACCGCCTGGTGCGCGCCGGCTTCGAGATGTTGATGTCGGTACACCGTCTCGACTGCAAGCTTTGCCCCGGCAATCGCCATTGCGCCTTACAGGACATAGCCCGCTCGCGCAAGCTGCCGCTCAAGCCACGGCGCCTTCCGAAAATTGAGCCCGATTGGCCCGTCGACGAAAGCCGGGCGGAGATCGGCATAAACCCAAACCACTGCGTGCTGTGCGGCCAGTGCATCTACGTTTGCAACAACGAAGTGAAGAAGGGGGTGCTCGACTTTGTAAACCGGGGTCTCGGCACACAAGTAGGCACCTTTGACGGGCGGCCCCTGGCCGAGCAGGACTGCGGCGACTGCACACGCTGCGCCGAGGTCTGTCCGGTGGGCGCGATTTATCTGAGATCTTAGTGCAATTGTTCTTGACCGGCGAGATGCCGGGCTGCAAACCTTTGATCTAGTGGAACCCGCGAAAGAAAAAGGACCCTACAGCGTTCTCATGGTTGTGTCGGTGGGGACGTTCCTGAGTGCCATGGCCGGTTCGATGGTCAATCTGGCCTTGCCCTCGCTGGGGCGCGATCTGGCAGTGTCGCTTACAACCTCCCGCTGGGTGGTGCAAGTGATGTTGCTGGTGATGGGCGCCTTGCTGCTGGTTGCCGGCAGACTTGGAGACATCATCGGTCACCGCCTGATCTACCTGGTTGGCTTCGTGTTGTTCGGGGCGGCCTCGTTGGTGTGCGGCCTGGTGAATTCTTTTGGTTGGCTGGTCGTTGCCAGGGCGCTACAGGGAGTGGGCGGCGCCATGGTGCTGGCTACCAGTCCGGCCTTGCTCACTCTCAGCTTTCCCGTGAGCATGCGCGGGCGGGCACTGGGCATGCAGGCCACTGCAACCTACCTGGGGCTTGCGCTGGGCCCGGCCTTGGGCGGTTTGATCGTTACCGCTTTGGGTTGGCGCTGGACATTTTTCGTGTACGTACCGGCCAGCGCCGCAGTGCTGGTGTTGGGTGCATTGTTCCTGCCCGCTCGAACAACAAAAGAGCCCGGTCGAGAGCCACGCCGGATTGATGTGCCCGGCGTCTTTTTATTAGTCCTGGGATTGCCGTTGTTGTTGCTCTCGCTTTCCTGGAGTCGAACGGTAGGCTCGGCCGCGGGACAAGCCCTGCTGGTTGCCGGCTTGGGGCTCGTGCTGCTTGCGGTTTTCATAATCCGCGGTCTGCGTGTGCCCGACCCTTTGTACGATCTCAGGATGTTTCGTTCGCGTCTATTTACCAGCGCGGTATTGTGCGCGGTCTGCAACTACGTGGCTCTCTTCGCGGTGTTGATTATCCTGCCTTTCTATCTCGAGGAGGGGCTGGGCATGAGTCCGGCAATGGTCGGCGCCATTTTAACGGTGCAGCCGGCCGTAATGGCGCTTACGGCTTCGCCGTCCGGCTGGCTTTCCGATCGTATCGGCAGTCGCTGGCTGTCGGCCGGCGGATTGGCCTTGCTTTCAGCCGGCATCTTGGGGCTTTCGACACAAGGCTTGCATGGCAACCCGTGGAGCATTGTACCGTGGCTGGGATTGGTGGGGCTGGGAGTCGGACTTTTCGTGTCGCCCAATTCGAGCGCCATGATGGGTGCCGCTTCCCGCAAGCAGCAAGGCCAGGCCGGTGCCATGATGGCCGAATCGCGTATTGTTGGCATGTTCCTGGGAGTGGCGATTTCGAGCGCGGTCTTCGCAGCGGCCGGGGGACGAACTGGTGGGATGTGGAGACCGCAAGAATTCCAGGCCATGGGTCTAGCCTTGAAAGCGGGCGCCGGGGCGGCCCTGCTCGGTGCTCTGGCCGCCATGTTGAGGGGCAGGACCCGATAAGGAGGTTCTAATGGAGTGGTGGCAGGAGTTTCGCGCTCAATTTCCCATTACCGAAAAATTCATCTACCTGAATCACGCCGCTGTGTCTCCTCTGCCCAGGCGCTGCCGCGAGGAGATGGAGAATTATCTGGACGAACTCTCCAGCTACGGCGCCGTCCACTATCCGGACTTTATCTGGAGTTCGCTTACCGAGACCCGGGTGATTTCCGCCCGGTTGCTTGGCGCCATGCCGGAGCAGGTTTTTTTCGTGCGTTCCACCTCGCAGGGGCTGGGTATCGCCGCGACCGGAATCCCATTCAGCGAGGGAGACAACCTGGTTCTGGTGGAGCACGAGTTCCCCGCCAACCTGCGGCCCTGGCTGCCGCTACGCAAGCGCGGGGTGGGCGTGCGCCTGGTTCCGCAGAAGCAAGGTAGAGTCCTGATAGACGATCTGGCGGCGGCGGTGGATCGAAACACGCGCGCGGTCAGCGTTTCGTTTGTCCAGTTCTTGTCCGGGTTCCGGATCGACCCGGCCGCGGTCGCCGAGTTGTGTCGCGGGGTCGATGCGCTTTGCGTTATCGATGCAATCCAGGGTCTGGGAGCGTTTCCCTTAGACGTGCAGGCCTGTGGAATCGATTTTTTGTCGGCCGACTCCCACAAGTGGATGCTGGGTCCGGAAGGAGCCGGAGTGGGCTTCATCTCCGATCGGGCGCTCGAGAGAATCGAGCCCGCCCTGGAGGGCTGGCTGGCGGTCGATCGGCCGTTCGATTTCTTCGATCTCGATCAACCCCTGAAATCCTGGGCGGCCCGCTTCGAAGAGGGTGCTTACAACAACGCCGGCCTGCGCGGAATGAAGGGATCGCTGCAAGTGCTGGAGCGGGCCGGACCCGAGCGCATCTCGAAGCGGATTCTCGATCTGACGGATTACCTGGCGGACGGGCTCGCGGCGCGCGGCTGGAAGGTAATCTCTCCCCGCGAGACCGACGCCGAAAAATCCGGCATCCTGCTGGTCGAAAAAGACGGGCTCGACGCGGACGCGGTGGAGCGGCGGCTGAAGGAAGAGAAGATAGTCTTGTCCGTCCGCGGCGGAAGCCTGCGGATCGCGCCCCACGGGTACAACACCATCGAAGAACTGGACCGGTTGCTCAAAGTCCTTGCAGAGATTTGATTCTCGTGTCTCAAAGCCGGAGGAGGAAAAAATGGGTAAGCGTAAATGCCGGGCGGCAATGGTATTCTGCATGGACTATAGGCTGCACAGCCAGCTTGCGGGTTTTCTCGAGCGGGAGGTCCTGGATAAGGACGGAGTCGATATCCTGCGGATTGCCGGCGCTGTGAAAAGCATGGTCAGGCCGGCGGCTGACAGGGATAGTGATTTTATCCTGGAACAACTGGATACGGTCCATCGCCTGCACGGAATTCAACAGATATACCTGATCAACCATGAGGACTGCGGCGCGTATGGGCCCGAGGACATCCCGGACAGCGCCGAAGAACTCGAGGTCCACCGGCGCGATCTATTGGCCGCCCGGCGGCTGGTCGAACAGAACTTCCCGGAAGTTGAGGTTTTACCCCATTTCATGTGGCTCGACGGCCGTTGCGATCCCATAGCCTAGACGAATCGAACAGAGAAGCTTGTCACGCGCGGGGCAGCTGGGGGAGGTGATCGAAGTGCCGGTCGCGCGCGTAGAGGTACAGGTTGTGCTGGATGACCAGCGAGGCGATCCATAGATCGCCCGTTGGTATCGGCGTGCCCTGTATACGCAGCTGTTTGAAGAGCCGGGCATATATATGGGTTGTGGCCTCGTCGGTAAACAGGATTTCTACCCTGGAGGAGTTTACGAAACGCACCAGGTTGCGCTCGTTCTTGGCCGAACGCGTACCACACAGAAACCCGGCCCTGAGCTCGGCCATGACGACGAACGGCATAAAAAGCGACTCGGCTCGCCTGACTCGACCGACGGCTTCGGGTTCGCCGCGGGCGAAATCCACATAGCGGTTGGTATCCAGCGCCAGTTTCATTTCCAGAGTTGCTCGTCGACTTTGTCTTGGTCTGCAAGCGCCGCGTCGAATTCAGGATCGTCTTCCCATTTTCCCGCCAGGTAGTCCAGGTCGTCGAAGGTCGTCTCGCCAGCGTCTTGCGCCCCTGCCTGCCGGGCAAGCGCCTCCACCAGGGCACTGTTGAGGCTCTGGCGCGCATGGCGTGCCTTGTTCCTGATCGCCCGCGCCACGTGCAGTGGAACGTTGCGAACCGTGAACTGCGTGGATTTTTTTTGAGATCCCTTGGGCTGGTTGTTTTTTACTGCATTCTTTTTCATGCATGCATTGTAGGCATAATATGCATGCACTGTCAAGGCTCGCCAATGAGGGACGAGTTGCGCCGTACACCAGCGGTAGCCCGGTTTCTGAAGTTTCTTGAACCCCAAACCAGCCTGACATACACTCTTGCCCGATCATGGGAAATAAAGACAGGGCAAAGGATAAGGGCCGAGTCTCATCCCGCCGGGATTTTCTGGCTTTAGCCGGAAACGTCGGCGTTTGTGCCTGCGGGTTGGCCGCGGCGGGGCTGGGTGCGCGCCTGGCCGTGCCAGAACTGCATGATGGACCGCCGCACAAGTTCCCGGTCGGCCCGGCCGCCGATTTCGTCAGCGGAACTTTAACCTGGATACGCGATCGGGAAATTTTTATCGTGCATGACGGGGACGGCTTCGGTGCGTTCTCGTCCAGGTGCACCCACCTGGGCTGCACCGTCAAGAGATCCACCGAAGGTTTCTATTGCCCCTGCCACGGCGCGAGCTACGACGGGCGGGGCAGGGTGATGACGGGCCCCGCGCGCAAGGATCTGCCTTGGTATCTGACCTGGGTTGGCTCCGGCGGCCGTGTTTGGGTCGATACCGATCGAGTAGTCGAGTGTGGCAGAAAGAGCGCAAACAAAGAAAGAGTCACGGCCCGGGACGATGAGGAGTCATGAAGGGCTTTTTTAGCGCTCTTTGGGACAACTTGAGCGGGTTGCCCGGCAACCTGCGGCGGGGGCTGCGTCCCGGTGTGGCGGACAGCGGCAACAGCGCGGCCTCGCGCCTGCGGCGTAGCTTCGTCTACCATATTCACCCGCTCAGGGTTACCCGCCGCGCACTGAGAGCCTCTACCACCCTCGGGCTTGGTGTCGTCAGCCTGACGGCCTTTTTGATCCTGGGTGTCACCGGCGTGCTGCTGATGATCTATTACCAACCCGGAACCCAGCAAGCCTATGCCAGCATGCAGGACATCCAGTACGCTGTGGCTCTGGGCCCCTTCGTGCGCGCTTTGCACCGCTGGGCGGCCTACGCCATGCTGGTCTCGATATTGTTGCACCTGCTGCGGGTGGCCTCGATGGGAGCCTATCGCGGCCGTGAGTTGAACTGGCTGGTGGGTCTCGGGTTGGGGGGGCTCGCCTTGGGTTTGGCCTTCACCGGCTACCTGTTACCCTGGGACCAGCGTTCCTACTGGGCGGTGCGCGTAAGCGCGAGCATGCTGGATAGCGTGCCGCTTTTTGGCTTGGCGCTAAAGAACTTGATGTTGGGAGGGCAAACCGTCGGACAAGCCGCCCTGCTTCGTTTTTACATGTTGCACGTGGCCATGTTGCCCGCCGGCATGCTGGCGCTGATCGCAATCCACCTGTGGCGTATCAGGCGCGACGGGGGATTGGCAAAGGAGGCAGGGGAGGGCGAAGACAACGAGTTGGTTCCCGCCTGGCCGCACCTGGTGTTGCGTGAGACGCTTTTGATGTTGTGGGTGCTGGTCGCCCTTTCGGCGATCGCCGCACTGGTTTCGGCGCCGCTGGGCGCCCCGGTTGATGTTCATATACCGGCTAATCCGGAGAAGGCGCCCTGGTACTTCTTGTGGGCCCAGGAACTGGTCAGCTATTCGGCAAGGTTGGGAGCATTCGTGATTCCGGCGCTTCTTGTTCTCGGTCTGGTCGGCCTTCCGTTTCTCGATCGAGAAGATAAAGGAGTTGGACGCTGGTTCGGCACTCCTGCATGTCGCCTGGCAGTATTGCTTTCAGGGCTGGGTGCGATCGGAGCGCTTTTGGCGTTCGAAGTGCTCTACATGCAAGCCGGGCCCGGCGTATTTTTCAAGGCGCTTGGCACGCTCTGGCCGGACATCGTCAACCCTGGTTCGGGGATGATCGTGGTGGCCTTTATCGCAGCAATCAGCTCGGGAATTGCCACTGGCTCGACCAGGGCCGCTTTTCTGTCCGGGCTGGTAGTCATGCTGGTCATGCTATTGGGGTTCACGTTAATAGGCGTCTGCCGCGGACCGGATTGGGTTTTCTACTGGCCTTGGGAGGGCTGGCCCGGTGTCTCTTGATCTTATCAAAGACACGCGCCGCCTGCGGGTCGGCCTGCTGGTCGGGGCGCTTGTGCTGCTGGCGGTCCTGGCAACGGTCTGGCTGCAGTCGACCCGCAGCGAGTGGCAAAAACGGCAGAAAACCTTCTTCAGCCTGACGGGTGAGCTGCGGCATTCGACGGAAATCCTGCAAAGCCCAAATTGCACCGGGCGGATGGAACGCTGCGCCACCTGCCATCTGGGTGCGCGGCGTTTCGATCTCCAGGGGAAGAATCTGCCAAAGGTCTACAGATCCCATTCGCGCTCGATGCTCGGGCACCTCGAGCGCGGTACTGGCTGCGTGAGTTGCCACGGGGGAAGTGGTAGGGCTCTCGATTCAAGATTGTCCCATGCCTTGCCCGGAGGCGACCAGCCTGATCCGTTGCTCGACCAGCCCTACATTCAAGCTTCGTGCGCCCGTTGTCATATTCCCGGAGCTCGAGAGGGCATGCCACGACTCGTGGCCGGAGCCGAAAGCTACCTGCGCCTTGGGTGTCTGATCTGCCACCCGCTTGCTTCCGGCGGGCGCGGAAGCTGGGATTTCGGCCCCGATCTGAGGGCAACGGGCAGAAAGAGTCTGGCCTATCTCAAGACCAGCCTGGTTGACCCGGCCGCCAATTTTCCGGGCTCGACCATGCCCTCATTCAAGAATCATTTTTCGGATGAACCCGGTGAACTGCAAGACGTATTGATTTTTCTGCTGAGCCTGAGCATACAAGACGCGGGTGATTGTTCTCACGGAGGCAAGCTGGTCAGCGGTGTCGGCAAGCCCTGTGCCGACTGTCATGCCGGGGCCGCCGGGAAAGCCGGCGGGCGTTTCGCGCACGGGTGCGTCTACATTGTCGAGCACAAAGACGAACTGAATTGCGCCGCCTGTCACCCCAAGCAGGTTCCGGCTCCGGGAATGGGCGGCGGGCTTTGCCCCGTGGTGGAGCGGCACCGCGCAAACTGCGCCGTTTGCCATGAGATGAGCGAAGGGAGTAGTCCGGGATGATAACGCGCAGGCAGATGATTCTCGGTCTTCTGAGCGCCGCTGGAACAGGTTTCTATCCGGGTCTGCTGAAAGCCGGGGCAAACACGCTGCTGGGGGCCATGAGCGGCTGGGTCTTCGAGCCCGATCGCCTGCGTGCTCTGCTGGCCGCGGCCGATCGAGTCTTGCCCGGAGTCGTAGCCGCGGGATTCGAGGACTACATCAACTACTGGCTGATAAAAGAGCCTTTCAACCGGGCTGCCGACTGGAAGCCGCTTCTCAACATCGGGGCGGTGCACCTCGATCGCGTGGCACGCAAAAGGCACAAGCGCGCCTTCGCCGACTGCAAGTCCGAACAGCAAGACGAGTTGCTTTCAAGTTTTCAGCTTGGAGAGATTTCAGCGCGCCATTTTTCCTCCAACGCGTTTTTCCAGCGGCTGGCAATGGTGTGTGCCGAGAGTTTTCTTTCAGATCCCAAATACGGCGGCAACCGCGCGCAGGTCGGCTGGCACTTGATTGGGCACCATGCTTGCTGGTGGGCGCCGCGTCGCAAGCTGCCTGCCGGACTGCCGGCTTACTGAGGCTAGAATGGGCAAGGCCGAGCAAACGGACGTAGTAGTGATCGGCAGCGGGGCCGGCGGTGCTCCGGTGGCCGTCACGCTTTCCGAGGCCGGGGCCCGAGTGATCGTGCTCGAGCGTGGGCCGTCCTATACTATTCGCGACTTCACCCACGACGAGGTGGCTATCTGCCGCCGTGATTTCTTCGTGCCCTTTCCCTATCCGGGCCATTCCCCGCACACCATCCGCAAGCGGGGCCAAAATAGCTACCACCTGACGAACGAGGGCTGGGTGGGCGTATGTGTCGGCGGCGGTACGGTCCACATGAGCGGCTTCACCTATCGCCTGAAAGAATCGGATCTGCGCCTGCGATCGATGACCGGCGGTATCGCGGGAGCGGACATCGTCGACTGGCCGATCTCGATGGATGAACTGCTTCCCTACTACGATCTCTACGAGGCGCGTTGTGGTGTGTCAGGCCAGGCGGGCGTGAATCCCACGGAGACGCGCAGGCGGCCCTTTCCGCTGCCGGCGCTCAGACCGCATCCGGTGGCCCGACTGGTCGACCAGGCTGCGGGTAAGCTGGGGTTTCATTCCTTTCCCACGCCGCGGGCGATACTCTCCGCGCCCTACGGGGGGCGCCCGCCCTGCAACTACTGCGGCTTCTGCGGCGAGTACGGCTGCGAGAACGGCTCGAAGTCCTCGGTGGCGGCGAGCCTGCTGCCGCAGGCCCAGAAGACCGGACGTTGCCAGGTGAGGCCCGGTTGCATGGTGACCAGGATCTTGACCGACAAGGATGACAGGGCAACGGGAGTAGTCTACCTGGATAAAAAGGGGGAGGAGCGCAAACTCGAGGCTCGCGTGGTTGTGCTTGCCGCCACTGCCATCGAGAGCGCGCGCCTTTTGCTGATGTCGAAAAACGGTCGTTTTCCTCTCGGGCTTGCCAACCGATCCGGCCTGGTCGGCAAGAACCTGACATTTTCGACCTTCGGCAAGGGCACCTCGATCTTCGAGCGGCACGAGCTCGAGAAGAAGCTGGGAAGCGAGGGCATGGATCTTCCGTTCCTGCAGCGATCGGTGCAGGACGACTACTGGAATGAGAAGAACGGGCTGCTGCTTCCCAAGGGCGGTACTTACAACTTCCTGCTTCATCATCCCAACCCGATAAACGCCGCTGTGCGCCTGATGATGGAGTCCAAATGGAGCTTGTGGGGCCAGAAGCTGAAGGATCGCCTGCGCGAATACTTCCACGACGAACTCTGGGTTGAGTTCGAGGTTTTTGGGGAGTTCCTGCCACATTCGGGTTGCTACGTCGATCTTGATCCACAGGTAAAAGACGGCTTCGGCCTGCCGGTCGCGCGTATTTCCAACTTGCATCATCCGGCATCGGACGAGGTCAACAAGTTCTGTGTCCGCCGCGGAATGGACATACTTGAAGCCATGCGACCGGCCGCCAAGAAGGTCTGGCCATTCACCTGGTCGTCAACGACTTATCACCTGCAGCACGGCACCTGTCGCTTCGGCAGCGATCCCTCCCGTTCGGTGCTCAATCCCGACTGCATGACCCACGACGTTCACAACCTGTACATCACGGATGGTTCGTTCATGCCCAGCTCGGGCGCGGTGCCCGCCACACCGACCATCATGGCCAATTCTTTCAGGGTGGCAGAAAAAATTGCCGGACGCTTCCTCCGCCGCGAGATTCCCGCCTGAATGGGGACTCGAGACCCCTGAAATCGGCATCCTGCAGGTATTTAGGGGTATCCCGGCGACAGTTTATGTAACTGATATAAAAGCATTAAACTACAAAGCGGCGTGTGGCTGCCGCAAAGCCTGTCTGCTGCGCAAGCTAGTGTAGACAGAAGACCCCACTCTAAAAGAGGGACGGAGGCCTTGCGAGGGGCGTCGTCTTCACAGTTATCTTCTTGTAAACACTAGTGTTATAAGTTTTACAAGAGGCGGTTCAGAATCTGGCGCGATTCTTGCTCTCTTACTGGGCAATGAACTTCACGATTCAAAAAAATAAAAATAACAAAGCGTTAGAAAGGAGAACGGAGATGAAAAAGGTACTATTCGTGGCGATG
>Ga0315535_1000134_pt1 | contig 46814 bp, 43 predicted proteins | sample SalMarSW160220MG_2_FD_203092 | JGI IMG/M metagenome (GOLD analysis project Ga0315535, IMG submission 203092) | Salt marsh sediment microbial communities from the Plum Island Ecosystem LTER, Massachusetts, United States - Salt Marsh Sediment SW1602-20 ... | reverse complement strand
GACAACAGATCGTCACGCGCCTGGCCGGCCAAGTCTCTTGCTTGCTCTGCTGCAAGCTTGTCGGCCATAGCGTAAGCGGCCTTTTTCCCGTAGACCGAGGCCGTGATGCCAAAACCGCCGGAGATGGCGCCGCCTACGGCGCCGACCACGGCGGCCGGCCCGCCGAAGATGGTCAGGGCAGCGCTCAGCGCGCCGGTCAGCTTCTTGAAGAAACCCGCCAGCTTCGACCAGAAACCCTGGTGCCGCTGGGCCGCCCAGTACTTTTTCAGAAGCTCCATGCGTCTCGTGCGCGCCTCGCGCACCTGGCGACTCTGGATGTTCACTCCCTGGATATTGACGCGGTTTTGCATCTTGGCGTCATTGGCGAACAAGGCCATGCATTCGGATGCCAGGTCTCCGCCAACCGACAGCTTGGCAAGGAACGACCCCAGGGCGCCGTTTTCCGTCTGTGATTGCGAAGCGGCCGGAGCAGCTGATCCGACGGGAGTGACGTTCATCGTACACCTGCCATTCTCAGGCGGCCATTGCCCGCGACAGACTGGCGAACAGGCTGGCCGGCCCGGGCTGGCTCTGCCTGCGGAACAGGTCTTCGATCGCCCTCCAGACCTCGGGCTCGAAGGGATCGTAGAGCGCCAGGCCGGCTAAAACCTCGGCGGCGGCCCGGTACTCGCCGGCGGCGGCCAGCTTGCGTCCCGCGCCGATGGCGGCCTGGAACTCTTCGGTCGTGATGCCGCGCAGTTCGCGGATGGTCATGCCGCTGCCCTGGTATGTATTGGTCGCGGTTTTCATCGGATCTAGCCCTTTCACTTGAAGTTGGAAATGATGCCCATCGCCGTCTGGTTCGACTTGGTCTCGATGTTGCTCACCAGCTGGCTGGCCTCGTTGCGCTTGTTCATCAGGCGCTGCAGGTCGATCATCATGATGCTCGACGAGGAATTCATGTCCTCGAGCTGCCCGCGCAGCTTCTCGAGCTCGGCCTCGACATCCTGCCGGCGATACATGTTGCTGTTTAGTTCATCGACCTTGTTCTGGGCTTTTTGGACCTGATGTTGACAGTAGCCTACCTCATTGGGATCCGGCTGCTCCCGGTTCTGTGCCTGAGTTAGGAAGGATTTAGCGTTATTCAGATCGTTCTTGGCTTCTTGCAGGGATTTCTCCCAGGCTCGCTGGGCCTCTCCGGTTGGGCAGTTGCCCTCTTCCGGGTTGACCGGGTTTTCCAAGCCGCCCTGAACGTAGACCAGATCGTCCGGGTCCTTGGCGCTCGAGTGCTTGAGACAGGTGTTGAGGTAGGAGATCTTGTCGCTGAGCGCCGTCTTCAGCTCGTTCTGTTGCCGGATCTCGCTCATCTTGGCGGCCAGGGCCGAATCCGACTCCTGCATGCACAGGACCATGTTCAGAAAGGCCAGGTCGTCGAAGTCGACGGCGCTGTCGAAGAAGTCGAGGCCGGCGCAGCCGACCGAACTCGTCTGGGTGCTGATTGGATCATACATTGTAAATCCTCCTTCCGGCCGGTGACGCGCTCGCAACCCGGCCCGGTTTCGTGGCCGATTGTTTTTCCCTTATGCGTCCGGCAACGTCGTTGAGTTTTTCGCGGGTCAGACCCAGGCGGGCCAGAGTCTCCGAAAAATGACGCTCCGATTCGTCCAGGGCTGTTTTCAGGGCAATTGGCAGCTTCATCATCCACCTCCTGCCCAGGCCAATTACAATCTCCGTGCCAAACTTTCAGGCCCGCGTAACGTCGCGAAACATTTGCGATCAGCTCTTGCCTCGGCGACCTTTGTCCCCGCTTGGGTTGTCCGGAATTCGGACAGGGTGTCCGGGAACAGGACACAACGGAATTTTTCATGACAAGCTTCAACGGACGGCAGCGCAGTCTCGAAAGGTGAAGGCAAGATATGAGCGACCAGACAATCAACCGGCTTTGTCAGAAACGGCGTTCGGCTATTGCCGGCTGCCCTCTACTTTCCTCCCCTGTCCCACCACTCTCTCCATGCAAGCAGGTCTGCAAGGCCCAGCTCTTCGAGGCGGCGTATACCTGGCTCCGGATCTTCCCAAAGGTCGGCGCCCTCGATCATGAAGGCGGAAACCCAGTCAAGCCAGGATACGGGTATGGGCTGGTTTAGTCTGAAGTAGTCGAGCATCTGATCCTGGTTGAATTTCTCTGTCCACCGAAACCACATCATCAGGTACCACTCGCCGTCACCCATTCGCCAGAAGCTGGAAAACCGCTCCATGTCCGGATATTTCTTCCAGGGAGGAGGAAGGGAATCCCGGTTCTGCAACTCCCCGCGTATGTGATCATCGAGTAACCTGTTGGTTCGTTCTTCAGTCACCGTGGTCCGCCCTGGGCGCTGTCATTCGGTACGGCACTAGTTGCCCCAGAAAGCTAAGCTTTCAAATAGGATCTTATCACGATAATATCCAAGAAGCAGTGGTAAGATAAGAAATGAATAAAATGAAAACTCTTTTCAGCCTCATATCAATTGCCATGCTGGTGTATCCCTTGACGGCCGGCGCGTCGCCGAATGACTGGCCGTTCGATTTTGATTCCCAGATCAGTCAAGATCCAGCCTATGTCGATCAACGAATTTCTGAGATGAGCTCAGGGTTACCGGGCCTGCCGGCCACTCCGATGACCGAAGTGACTATTGATGATGTTCGGCTCTATTTTTACCAGGAGATGGCCGACGCTTTTTTCCTGGCCCGGGATTCCGGCCCGGGTTTCGCCTCTCCTCTAGAGCGCGAGCCCGTGCTTTGCCAACAACATGCTGCTTTTTCCCCGCCTCCCCTGGACTTGATTTCCAGCACACCTGCCTGTGTGTCCACCAGGCAACAGATCATTGACGTCTTCTCCGACTTTCAGAAACCCTGTCTCCAGGTGGAGTTTCCAGAGACCTATGTTCTCGAATACCAGGCCGGTCCGATTCCTCCATCTACCCTGACTTCTTTCGAGGGTTTGATCAGTCTGGCCGGAGAGGCCTTGATGCATGTAGATTTCCAGGAGAACCTCTTCGCCGACGATTTGATCACAGAAACCAGAAATGTGATCGCCAAGCTCCGTTTCGAACCGCTACAGGATGCGATTGCCGATCAGAAGCTCGAATACCAAACAGTGCTCGACGCGCTGCAGGCAGCCCCTGGCTGTTTCGACTCAGCCGAAGTGGCCGCATTGAGCGCCTCGATCAGTGGACTGTTGAGCGAACTTAGCGCAGCCCAACAGTCATTGATTGTCCTGTTCGACGCGGGTTTGGCTCAGGCGGCCCAGGACAAGGCTGCGCTGGAGGCCATGGGCCGGGAACGAGACGACCTGCTTCATCCTGCATTGACCGATCATGAACGATTGCTGTTATCGTTCTACATCGGCGGCCTGTATTGGCGAATGCGCGGCGCTGGACTGGTGGCCGAACCACCAGATCCGGATCAGGGTCTGCTGAGACGACTGTACTTCGTTCAGTATCCTTATCAGCTGATCGGAGAGCTGAATGCGGGTCTGGCCGACGCCGACCGAGTAGGTCAGATGATTTTCATCCAGGAGAACTGGGGCTACTCCGATTGGATGGACATGGGCACAACTCCAGGAGGCAGAGATAAGTACGCAGACCTTGTGGACATGACCAACCGCGGCAAGCGAGCCACCCTGCTGGTGGCCCCGATGCTGAGCAGCCTGGGCTATGACGTGCGAGACCTGGTATACGGCGGGCTACAGATGGGACCGTGCTACTACTACGCATGGGAGGAGCTGCGCAATTACCAGTTGGGACCCGATCTCCAATATCCATACATGTGGTTTCTTGAGGGCCCGACTGCCATCGGTGAATTCTGTACCGGAGCTTCACTGGCCCTGGGCCTGGCCCGCACTCTCCTGTGGGGAAAACCCGGCGAGGCCTGTGTCGGCGACTGCAGCGGGCGTGAGTGCGGCGATGACGGCTGCGGCATCTCGTGTGGCAGCTGTGTTCCTCAAGAGACTTGCACACAGGGCACCTGCCAGCCGTGCACCGCGGACTGCAGCGACAAGTTGTGCGGTGACGACGGTTGCAGCGGCTCTTGCGGTGAGTGTTTCGACTACCAGATTTGCCAACAGGGCCAGTGTGTCTGCGTGCCGGATTGCACGGACTCTATCTGTGGCGATGACGGTTGCGGCGGCTCTTGCGGCCAATGTATCGGCAACACCGAGTGCCAACAGGGCTTGTGTGTCTGCGTGCCGGATTGCACGGACCGGCTCTGTGGTGATGACGGCTGCGGGGGGTTGTGCGGAACCTGCGGCGACAACGAAGTCTGCCAACTGGCTCAGTGCGTCTGTCTGCCGAAGTGCGACGGCTTCGAATGTGGAGACGACGGCTGCGGCGGCTCCTGCGGAACGTGTGCGCCCGATACAACCTGTCGGCAAGGAAGCTGCGTTGCCACCTCGTCTGATGGAGGTGTAGACGGATGCGCCGGTGAAGACTGTGCCACCCCCGCCGAAGGTTGTTCTTGTCAGGCTAGCGACGGCACTAACTCCGGTTGGCTGCTTTTTTTCCTTTTTGGCCTTTATACTGTCTTGTCTCGTCGCCGCACGCGCCTGAGATGAAAAGTGACGAAACAAAAAGAGACGACATGAATCGACTCAAGAGGACCATCACGATTTTCGCTGCCGCCATCGTGATCGCCGCGGCTGGCGCAAGCCTGGCATTGGCCCTGCAAAAACAGTCGCCGCCCAAGACGGGAGGAGTGATCTGGGTGAGGCACCCCGCCAAGCCGTTCTCGGTGACGGCCACCGAGATCAGCGTGGCCCAGTTTCGCGCCTGCGTGAAAGCCGGCGCCTGTAAGGCCGCTACCGTCAATCCGATCTGCAACTACGGCACGCCCGGCCGCGATCGGCATCCGGTCAACTGCGTCACCTACTTCGGGGCCGAGCAGTTCTGCGCATTCGCCGGCGGGAGAGTGTGCACTGAAGAAGAGTGGCTGAGTGCCTGCCGCGGACAGGACGGGCGTGAGTTTCCATACGGCAACGTTTTCGACCTCGATGCCTGCAACGTTCGTTCGGCGACCCAGAGAGTCGCAGGGCAGGCCAGCGGAACGGTGCCGGTAGCGAGTAAAGCGCGATGTAAAGGCGGCCTCGATGGGCTGTTCGACATGGCCGGCAACGTCGCCGAGTGGGTGGACCACTGCAAGGGATCCTACTGCAAGTTCCGCGGCGCCGGATTCATAAGCAACGATCCGGTAGAACGCTTCGCCGCTTGCAAGGGCGTCTGCGCAGGCAACGACAAGAGCCTGAAGTCTGCCGTGGTGGGCATCCGCTGCTGCAAGGATGTAAGACCAAAGTAGCGATCTTGGCCTGTTGCTCTTCAACGGTCGGCGCGATTACAGTGGTTCAGTCACCAACCCTGCCGGTATTGCGATTGTTTTTTTGCATCTTCGGCCAGGCGTTGCTTGCCAATCCTCCGCTGGTGCTGTTTACCGCGTAGAGCTTGTTGCCGGTGGTTCCTATGTATATTGTGCCATCTGTCGCGATTGCCGCTGAGGTCGACATCCAGCCGCTATCCGAAAATTCCCATTTCACAGAGCCGTCTGCCGGATTGACGGCGTACAATCTGCCGTCCCACGACCCGACGAATATCGTTCCGTCCGCCCCTATGGCGGGTGTCGAGTATATGCACCAACCCGCTTCGAATTCCCATTTCTCAGAGCCGTCTGCCGGATTGATGGCGTATAACTTGTTGTCCGCGGAACCCGCATAGATTGTTCCGTCCGCCCCAATCGCGAATGACGAATCCACGTTGTTACCGGTCAAGAACTCCCACTTCTTGCTGCCGTCCGGGTTGACGGCATAGAGCTTGTCGTCACGGGAACCGATATAGATCGTCCCGTCGGCGCCGATGGCGGGCGTCGACTGTACATAGCTTCCCGTCTCGAACTCCCAGTTCTTTCCGCCAGTGGTGGGATTGATGGCATAAAGTTTCCTGTCATCCGAGCCGAAATATACCGTTCCATCTGCTCCAACCGCCGGCGCTCCGACAATGGCTCCCTCCGCGATAAACTCCCATTTCTTGCTGCCGTCGGTTGGATTTATGGCATAGAGTTTGTTGTCCGACGAACCTGAATAGATTGTTCCGTCGACTCCAATTGCGCATGATTCCATGTTTCCGCCGGCTGCAAACTCCCATTTTTTACCGCCGTCCGCCGGGCGGATGGCGTACAGCTTGTCCGATCCCGTGTAGACCGTCCCATCGGAGCCAATGGAGGGCGAAGCATAGATCGCGGCCCCGGTTGAAAAATCCCACTTCTTGCCGCCATCGGGGTCTATGGCATAGAGATTGCCATCCGTCGAACCAACGTAGATTGTTCCGTCCGATCCGATGGCGGGTGATGAATAGATCTCGTTCCCTGTTGAGAATTCCCACTTCTTGGTTCCGTCAGGTCCCGTTACTTCACACTGGCTGTTTTCACACACTTGATCGACTTCGCAATGGGTATTGCAGTTTCCGCAATAGCGAGCATCGCTGCTTGTATCCACACATTCACCGTTGCATTCAGTCAAGGGGAAACAATCCGCTGCGCCGAAAACCTGGTCGGCGAATTTGAACAAGTAGTAGTGCGGATTGCCGAGCGGATCGGTCACAATAGTGCCGTCTGAAAAGTAGTCGTTTCGGTGAATATCGTGCCCGCCGCTACCGAAAGACTCCATGAAGATCGACACCGGATTACCGGCAATAATCTCGTCTTCGAATAAGGCGACCAGCTCTTCAAGCGTGGCCGGCACGAAATCGTCACTGCTCACGCCAAGATCGTCGACATAGTCGAGACTGATACCGCTCGTGTGCCAACCCTCATTCCAGGCGCCTCCGTGCAGATCTGCATAGAGATCATAATGATATACCCTGGGATCAAAAGCTCCGGTCGATTCGATATTGACGGGAACGTCATAGTACTGGTTGTTCATCCTTATCTGCAGGCGCACATGGTTATCATCGTTTGGGCATTCATAGTTATCGGGTACGACAACCCAGTGCAGATATCCGTCCAGGCGACCAAATGTTTCCGCAAGATTGCCTCCAAAGCTCTGTACGCATTCACCCTTTACTTGGCAATGACCGTTTGCATCGCAAGTTTCATCAGTTGGGCAATCGCCGCACATAAGGTCGCCGCCGCAACCATCGCGATCCAGCCAGGTGCCGCATTCAATTGAGAGATCGTCACAACTTGCGGGTTGGCAATTCTGCTCGCACTCTCCGGTTTCCTGGTTACAGGATCCTTCCGCACATGTTCCGCAAGAAAGCCCGCAGCCGTTGGGCACCGGTCCACAAACGCGATCGCCGCAATCGGGCGTGCAGTTTGTGCATCCCGTTTTGCATTCAAAACCGTCGTCCGCGCAGCCGCAGGCACACTCTGAAATCAGGTCTTCGTAGTGTTGGCAGCTGTCTTGCCAGTAAAGCCTGTCTTCAACGCAATACTTGCGAAAATGGCTGGTGCAGTCATTGCCGCCACCGCCGCATGCGGAAAATCCCGCAACCACGATCAGGCACGACAGGCTTGTCAATTTCGACAAGATATTCATCATGACAAGATTAGCCTCCGGCGAAGTCGCCCTGCCCGTCTAGTTTTCGACTATTCGATCGGTAAAAACAGAATCTCGATCGATATCTACATGCTAGAGGCAGGCAGTTTTCTCTTCAAGAGAAAACAGATGATACAGAGTTTGCCTGGCGCCCGGGTATGGTTATAATCCGGGCATGTCGCTTCTGGGAATAGACCTGGGCTCCAAACGCATCGGTATCGCCAAAACCGACGAGTTGGGATGGGCCGCACACCCGCTGTGCGTCATCCAGAGACGCGGCGGCGAGCGTGATCTGGAGGCAATCTCCAGCCTGGTCGAGGAACACGCGACAACGGCGGTCGTCGTCGGACTACCGCTCAACATGGACGACAGTGAGGGCCGCGCGGCCGTGGCCGCACGGCGCTTTGCCAAAAAACTCGCAGACCATCTGGGTATTGCCGTTCACCTGTGGGACGAAAGGCTGACAACATGGGAAGCGCAGGAGATCCTGAAGCGAACGGGGGTCAAGACAGGAAAGCGGCGCAAGCTGATAGACCAGCTGGCCGCGGCACTGATTCTGGAAAGCTACCTCCAGGCACACCGCCAAGAGGACGAGTGAAAAAGATAGTCATCATCACTCTGGCAAGCTTTGTTGGGCTCGCCGGCATCGCTGCTCTGGCAACCTGGATGATGATCCACTCCTACGAAACCACTCCGCACGCGGGAAATGGAAAAGAGATGGCGGTTAGCATTCCGCGCGGTACAGGACCGCGTGCCGTATCCCGACTGCTGGCCGATGCCGGTGTGATCGACGAGGCTGTCGATTTCGAGCGTTATATTCACTACTATCGACGTGCCTCCGGCCAGATCAAGGCCGGCGAGTTGGCTTTCCGCGATAACATGACGCCCAGGCAAGTTCTCGATGTTCTGCTGGCCGGCACTCCGGTCACTCACAGCGTAACCATTCCCGAGGGCTTGCGCATCGACGAGGTGGCCGAGCTTTACTCCCAGGCCGGGCTGGCGAACAAGGCCAAGTTCGTATCTCGGTCCCGCGACAAGACTTTCGTCAAATCGCTCGGTTTGCCGGGCGACAGTCTAGAGGGTTTCCTCTTCCCCGATACCTACAAGTTTCGCAAAGATACACCACTCGACGAGATCCTGGGCAAGATGGTCGCCGGTTACCGTCAGGTGTTCAACGCCGAGTGGCACAAGCGAGCACGGGAAATCGGGATGAGCGAGTTGCAGGTCGTAACCCTGGCGTCGATCGTCGAGAAGGAAACCGGGGCAGCTTCGGAGCGCGCCTTGATCTCCGGCGTGTTTCACAACCGCCTGCGTGACAACTGGCGCCTGGACACCGATCCAACCGTGATCTACGCCGTGCTACTTGCCCGCGGAAGTTTTTCGGGCAACCTGACTCAAAGCGATCTGAAAATCGACAGCCCATACAACACCTACCGCCACAAGGGCCTGCCTCCGGGACCAATCTGCAACCCGGGCCGGGAGGCCATCGAGGCGGCTTTGTTTCCCGAGAAGACCAAGTACTTTTTCTTCGTTTCCAAGAACGACGGGACGCATTTCTTCTGTCCCACCCTGGCATGTCATAACGCCGCCGTCCGGCGTTTCCAGGGAGGTGGCTGATCGACGATCCGGCAATAGATATCCGTAACGTGCACAAGCGCTTCACGCTACCGCGGCCGCTTGGACAAATCCTAAGGCACCCGTTTGCAAGGAAGCGCGTCGAGGTGCTCACGGGCGTCAGTCTTTCCGTACGCCGGGGTTCCGTCACCGGCATCCTGGGTCCCAACGGCGCAGGCAAGACGACCCTGTTGCGCATACTAGCCGCCAGCATCATCCCCGACCGGGGCACGGTCACCATCATGGGCCGAGACGCGGTCAAGAAGTCGGTCGGAGTGCGGGCCGGTCTGGGCTTTGTCTTGTCGGATGAGCGCAGCTTCTTCTGGCGCCTGACTGCGAGGCACAACCTTTCTTTCTTCGCAACGCTGGCCAATCTCGAGCCAAGACGTATCCCTCCTCGCATAGACGAACTCTCCGAGGTGATCGGTATTCAAGAAGAACTGGACAAGCCCTTTCGCGACCTGTCCACCGGTATGCGCCAGCGTTTGAGCCTGGCCCGCGCCCTGTTGCACGACCCCGAGGTGCTTCTGGTCGATGAACCGACCAGGGCCATGGATCCGGGCGCGGCGCGGCGCACGCGCGAACTCTTGAGACAGACACTGGCCGGCAACCTTAAAAAGACCATCCTCTTGGCTACTCACAACATCGAAGAGGCCCGTGAGCTGTGCGATAGAATCGCTTTTCTCACGGCCGGAAAGATTTCTATCGAAGGCGAGACGGAAAACGCTTTGAAGCACGTCGCGGACATTTTCGCGGAGGCCGAGTGATCTTTCTGCGAAAATGCCGAGCTTTCATCGTCAAAGATCTATACACCGAGCTCAGCTACCGGCTGGCCTTCGTCGCCCAGTTGGTATTCGTCTTTTTCATGGTTGCCGCCTTTTATTTCTTCGGACGCATGTTCGAGGGTTTGCAGGTCAAGTCGCTCGCGCCTTATGGCGGCCACTACTTTCCCTTCGTGCTGATCGGCGTTGCTTTCTCGAGCTACCTGAGCACTGCTGTGCGCAGCTTCTCGGACACAATCCGCTCGGCACAGGTGCTGGGAACTCTCGAGGCGCTGCTGGTCACGCCTACACCCGCCGGACAGATTATTATAATGAGCACGATCTACAGCTTCTTGGCCACTTCGCTGCGAGTGGTCTTCACTCTATTCGTGGGCTGGGCGCTGTTCGACGTGAGCTTTTCCGAGGCCAACTGGCTTGGGGCATTGCTTGTTTTGCTGCTGACCGTCTTCAGCTTCTCATTTTTGGGGATCTTCTCGGCCAGTATCGTACTGGCCTTCAAGCGGGCCGATCCATCGAGCTGGCTGGTGCAGGGTTTGAGCTACCTGCTGGGCGGGGTCTACTACCCGGTGGCCGTGTTGCCCGCCTGGGGACAGTGGCTGGCCAACATCCTGCCCATCACCCATGCATTGGAGGCCATGCGTATGCTGCTGCTCAGGGGCGCGTCGCTGGCTGACATCAGCGGGTCGATTCTGGGCTTGCTGGTCTTCACGGCCGTGGCAGCGCCGCTCAGCATTGTGACCTTTTTGCTGGCCTTGAAGCGTGTAAAACGCGAGGGCAGCCTGAGCCATTTCTGAAAACGCGCCCCTCAGGCCAGCAGGCTGCCAATCTGGTAGACACTTGTAGAGACGATCCAGGCTATGGCCGTCAGACCGAAAAGCTGCAGCGCGGCCCACTTCCAGCTTCCCGATTCGCGGCGTGTTACGGCGATGGTGGCCATGCAGGGCATGGCAATCAACATGAACAACATCAAGGCGAAACCCGTGAGCGGCGAGTACCTCTCGCGCAACACACCCCGCAAATCGACCGAGGTGTCGTCTGCGGCTCCCAGCGAGAAGACGATGCCGATCTGGGACACGAACAACTCCTTGGCGGCGAAAGCGCCGATCAAGGCCGTATCTATTCGCCAGTCGAAGCCCAGCGGACGCATGACAGGCTCTATGAAACGCCCGATGTGTCCGGCCGCCGAGTAACGCAGGTTCTCGGCAGCTCGACGTCCCGCAACCTGCTCCGCGGTGAGAACTTGCTTATCGTCCGAGACCGCCGCAGCGCCTTTGGCTCGCTCTTTCGCAACGACGATCTTGCCGGCGGCGATATCGTGGTCGACCTGGAATTGATCCAGTTTGGGATACGATGTGATCGCCCACATGACGATCGAGAAGCCGAGAATGATCGTGCCGGCCTTGCGCAGGTACATCCAGGAACGTTCGAACATTTTCAAAAACACGGCGCGCAAGGTCGGCAACCGGTAGGGCGGCAACTCCATGACGAAGGGCGCATCCTCGCCGGCAAGCAGCGACCGGCGAAGCAATAATGCAATCAGCAGTGCCAACACGATACCGATCATGTAGATCAGAAAAAGCATCGGAGCATGCCAAGCGGGTGCGAAGAAGGCCGGAATCAGAAGCATCCAGATCGGCAGGCGCGCCCCGCAGGACATCAACGGAAGGACCAGCATGGTGGTCAGCCGGTCACGCTCGTTCTCCAGCGTGCGGGTAGCAAGAATGCCGGGGATCGAGCAGCCGAAACCGGTCATCATCGGCACGAAGCTCTTGCCGTGCAGCCCAAAGCGGTGCATCAGACGATCCACCAGGAAGGCGGCCCGGGCCATGTAGCCGGAATCCTCCAGGAAGGCCAGGCCCATGAATAACAACACGATGTTGGGTAGAAAGACCAACACTCCGCCGACTCCACCTATGATTCCGTCGACCAGCAATGAACGCAACACTGAAGCGGAACCCGCGGGCCACAGTCCCGAGATGAAGTGACCCAGGGCATCGAGGCCCGAGGCGATCCAGTTCATCGGGTATTCGCCCAGGCTGAAGGTGATCCAGAAGATCAGGTACATGAAGACAAGAAAAAAAGGAATGCCCAGGAAGCGGTTGACCAGCACGGAATCGATGCGATCCGAGGCGGCCCTGGCATCGATCCGCTGTTTGTGCTTGACAACCTCCCTGAGCAACCCGTCGACGAAACCGAAGTAGCGCTGGGTCAAGAACAGGCTTATGTCCTGGCCGGTTTCGCGCTCGATCTTGGCGCGCCAGCGGGCGGCCTCGGCGACTGCCGCGCGGCCTTCATCTCTTGAACCGAATTTCTCGGTGAAATTCACGTCCCCCAGAAGAAGGCGGCTCGACACCCAATCGCGGCCGCGCGGCTCGACAGTAGTGTCTGCGATTTTTTTCCCGATGTCCGCCATGGCCAGTTTGAAACGCTCGCCGAGTACCAGACGTTTCTCTTGCGCGGGCTCTGAAGCTGCCCGGCTAATGGCATCTTTGAGTTCGTCGGCGCCGATTCCCTTGTACCCGATGGTCCTGACCACAGGAAATCCCAGAAGTTTCTGCAGCTTCTGGATGTCGATTTCGAGGCCTGCCTTGTCGGCCTCATCGCTCATGTTCAAGCACAGCAACGGGTTGGCGTCGGCGAGCATCACCTGGGCCATGAGGGTGAGGCTGCGGCTCAGCACGGTCGAGTCGACCACGACAACCACGACATCCAGCCCGCCTTCGAACAGTGCATCCTGTGCGATACGCTCTTCCGGAGAGAACGACGTCAGGCTGTAAGTCCCGGGCAAGTCCAGCACCTCGAAATTCGTACCCTTATGAGTGTAATGACCCTCGCGTCGCTCGACCGTGACACCGGGATAGTTGCCCACATGCTGGTGCGTGCCGGTCAAGACATTGAAGATACTCGTCTTGCCAGAGTTGGGATTGCCTGCCAGTGCTACTCGAAATTGATCTTGTGCACCCATGTCTTTTCTGTGAGATGACTTGTTACCGAGCCTTCCATTGCTAGTCTTGTCTACAAATATGCTTACGCTACACCAATGTCAAGGCCTTAATCAAAGACTAGAATAATAACAGTTGACAGCCTTGACATTACTTGTTAGGTACAACTACCAGGAGCCGGGATTGCCAATACACCAAGAAATTTCTGAGACAACTCTGACCGATGCGCTCGAAGACTATCTCGAGACCATATATGTAATGGTAAGGGACAAGGGTTTCGCTCGTGTGAAGGACATTGCCAGTGCTCGCTCCGTAAAGTCGGCATCCGTCTCACCAGCCATGCGGCGATTGGCCGAACAAGGACTGATAAAGTACGTTAGACGCGAGTACATCGCCCTGACTCCGACGGGAGAGCAAGAGGCCCGCCGCATATACGCAAGACACCAGATTTTAGAACGCTTCCTGTTGGAAGTACTCGACGTGCAGGCCGAAACAGCCCGGGACGACGCTTGCGCAATCGAGCATTCGCTCTCGCCGCAGGTGATGGATCGCCTGGTCAGGTTCTTCGAGTTTCTGGCGGTCTGCCCCGAGGGCCGGGAGATTCTCTCAAAGTTTCACCGCTGCTCTTTAGTACAAGAGGATGTGCCCGAGTGCGGCATCGAATGCTCTCCGTCTTTAGGCATTCTGAAGCCCGGCATGCGCCAAGGCAAGAGCATAGCCGATTTGCACCCGGGCGAAGGGGGCCGGGTAACCCAGGTAAACGGCCACGGAGCCATTCGACAACGCCTTCTGGACATGGGCATCCTGCCCGATACACGCATAGATATCGAGAGAGTTGCCCCGGCCGGAGACCCGATCTGGATAAAGCTCGGAGGATTTCAGTTGTCGCTGCGCCGCAAAGAAGCCGAGGTGGTGATGGTGGCAATGGGGTAAATTTTTTTACCCGTCAATATAGACGCGTCTAACAACGAGAGATGAGACTTTGCGAAGAAGTATAATGAAATCTCGACTCAGTTTAGTTTTAGTTGTGTTACTCGGCTGCGTGCCGGCCAAGGCAGCAGATACGACCGAGACATGGGACGCCGGTGCGGCCAACATAGACTTCTACCTGGGATTTGACGGCATCGGCCGAGGGGAAGAGGGTGCGATCGCGGGAGACATCATGATCGGCTATGGCCTCGTGGATCGCCTATCTGCCTACCTGGGCCTCAGCCTTGAAGCCGCCAACCGGCTTTCGAAAAATTCCGGCGATTTGCGCCTGGGTATCTTCGGCACGCCGCTCGAAAGCGATCACTTTGACATGGATCTGTTCCTCGAAATTGGTGCCGCCGGCCCGGCTTTCGACAAGTTTCGTATGGCGCCCGCTGTTGAATTGAACTTAGATCTCGATCCGGATCGCAGCAGCGCGGGACTCTACTTGCGCACCGCCGTGTCGCTTCATGCGCGTTCCGAATCGGAGTTTCCAGAGGATGATGACAACACACTGGCCTTCGACATCGAGGGAGTGTTGGGCGCCTATTTGACCGTTGCCGCCGGCCATCAACTCCTTGTGGAATTCGACACAATTTTCCACCGACACCCGCTCGAAAGCGGGCGCTCGGCGGAGATCGGAGGTATCGCACTCGGCTACAACGTGGTTCTGAACCCGGCCATCGAGATCATCAGCCAGCTTTACATCGGCATTCCCGGTAACAACGAGAGATTCTCGGCAGGCGTGATGATCGGCTTGATCGCAACTCTGCCCGCTCGCTGAGCAAGACGAGAGCGCCGGTCGCATCATGGTGAACTGAAAATGAACGGATAGCTGACGGTTATCGAACCGCCCCCGGCGGGTTTGGGGAACTTCATTCTGCCGATCACGGCAAGCAGGTCGGCCTGCATTTGGTAGTCGGCGATAGTGGCGCTTACAATCCTTGCGCTGGTTACCGTTCCCTTGGGCCCGATTGTGAAGCTGACTACGATCTTGCCGTAAAGAGACGGATTCGACTTGAGGGCTTTCTCGTAGCAAGCCTGGATCGAGCGAATGTTCCTGGTGATCGTTCTCTGGATCTGGCTGCGATCGAGCGAACCCATCACCATCGCCCGGCCCATGATCCGGCCGGCCGAGCCCAGTCCTAGGCCGCCGAAGCCGCCGGAGATCACCCCGCCCACCGCCGAGTCGGACACACCCAGCGGCAGCGGAAGCGGCTGGCGCACCTTTGTGATCTTCTTCCCGTCGGCCCGCACCTCGGTATCGATCGCAACGAAAGAAGTATAGTCGGAAAGCAACTTGTATTTCAGACCCAGACGGGTGATCTCGGCCACCCGTTCGTCATCGGCCTGCAACTTGACGTCGTCCGCAAGCGCCGTAAGCCGCCTGCGGGCCCACAGTGTTCCAAGCGCCCGGTTGTCTTTCGAAACCAGGGCGTCATCCAGCGAAATAACGCCCTCGTAATTCTCGCCGGCTGCGTGTCCGCTTACGACTATTTTCCCGGCCGGCTTCCCTCGATACTTGCCCAGCACGACCAGAGGACGTTCAGCGAAGAGATCCGGCATGGCGCCGGGCTCGGTGTCATAGGCTTCGAATCCGTCGAATTCGACCTCGATTCCGGTTAGCAGCGGGGCCGACACATACTCGCGAAAGCGGTCCGCCTGGCTGCGGGCTTTGGCCGCGTCGGAGACGACGAAAGGCTCGCCCATACCGGCCCGCGCCAGGCCCTCGATCAGAAAGCGGTTGACCGCCGTGCCGATGCCGAAGGCGAACAGGTTGGCCTGGCCCAATTTCGATCGAACCAGCTCGAAACTCTCCTTTTCGACATCGACGTAGCCGTCCGTCAGTATGATCAGCACGCGCGCGGTGTTTTCCTTGCGCGGCAGGGCAAGCGCCTTTTTCAGCGCGGGCAGTAACTCGGTTCCGCCGCCTCCCTTTTGTGTGTCTACGAGATCCAAGGCGTTCTGAATGTTGTCGCTCGTCACCGGCATTGAGCTTGCGGAGAGAGCCGCCGACGAACCCGCGAACAAAAGCAGGTTGAAATAGTCGCGCGCGCGCAGGCCGGCCAACAGATTGCGCATCAGGCTCTTGCTGGTCTCGATAGGGTAGCCGCACATCGAACCGGAAACGTCCATGATGAAGATGTATTCGCGATCGACGATGTCTTGCTCCGTTGTGCGCCGCGGCGGCTCCATCATCAGCAGGAAAAAGTTCTCTTTCTCCCCGGGGTAGAGAAGCAGTCCGTGCTCGATGGCGTCACCCGCCAAACGGTAGCGCACCACGAAATCACGGTTGCCTGCATCGGCCGATTCGGTCTGCGTGATGTGCGCCCGATCGCGGCCCGAAAATTCGACCGACACCTCGTGCGATGGGCTGACAACACTGGCGATAGGAATTCCCGATCGAATGGAAACGTTTATGGCGAACGTATTGCTGGCACTCTCCCCCTGGTGAAGATATGGATTTTCGACCCAGCGATCCCGATCGGAAGAACTCTGTTCCGCACGATTCGAGTAACGCGGCCCAACAACGGTCGGGTAGACAAACTCGTAGCTCTTATTCTCGGGAACCAAGAGTTCGGTGTATTCGAGATCGACCTGGATCTCGTCCGTGGGCAAGATGTTGCCGACGCTGATCTGGAAGACGTTCGGGCGTTGTTGCTCGAGCAGCGAAGCCGTGCGCCCCTCGGAAAGTGCCTTTTCATACTCCTTTCGCGCTTCGGCCCGCTTCTTGATCTCGGCCACGATCGTACGATCGCCGATTGTCATGCGCATGGCCTGCACGGCCGCCCGGGTCGAAGCGGGAAAAATATAGACCGCCTCCAACGGTTTACGGCCTTCGTTGCGGTAGAGTTGGCTGACGCGCACGTGGGCGACGACGCCGGCAATATCGACCTTGACCGAGGTACTCTTCAGAGGAAGCCGGTCGACATCATCATCATCCGAAAAGACAAAAAAGTACGGCGAGAGCGTCTTGCGCCCCGTATCCCGCGGCACCGTATCGAGAGCCATCTGGAGCTGTCGTCTGGTAAGATCGACTCCGGCCCGGGTGACTTTCGGCGTGAGCAAGGCCGAAAGGACAAGAAACATGATAATCGAAAAGAGCGCGGAGCAGCGTCCGCAGACATACCTATCCCATTCTAGTCGCATGGATCGACCTCCCGACAAGCTAACAAGATATTGGCGTTCTTAGGACACGCGTGCCGATGAAAGGTTCCCGGCCGAAAAAAAGCTCTTCAGGAGAGCGCCTTCTCTACAGCGGCCAGGAATTTGGCGGGATCAATGGGTTTATCGAAAACGGCGGCAGGCTTCTTGACCGCCAGGTGACGCCCGGCTACCCCGCTGACGACGATGATTGGAATTTGTCCCAGATTCTTGTCCCGAGACAGCTTGCGGTGGAAGTCTGTTCCGGTTTTTTCGGGCATCTGCAGATCGAGAATTATCAAGTCCGGTCTTTCAGTGCTGGCTTTCTCCAGCGCCTCTGCGCCATCCCCGGCGGTGACGGTCTGGTAGCCTTCTTTTTCGAGTACGGCGGTGATGAACTTGCGCACATCGGCTTCATCGTCTATCACCAGGACCTTCTTGCTCATCTGTGCCTCCGTCTTGTGGCAAATTGAAAATCGATTCTTCGACGCCGAATGTATATCAACGGCCCGCCGAAGACAAGCCTTGGACCCGGCATCAGACCTGGCGTGGGGGAATGGTGACCGTGAACCTGGTGCCGATACCCGGCTTGGTGTCGAAAGTCACCTTGCCGCCGTGCTCCTCGGCGACCTTTTGTACCACCAGCAGCCCGATGCCGGTGCCCTCGGTGCCCTTGGTGGAAAAGAAATCCTCGAAGACCTTGGCGGCGACATCATCGGGAATACCTGCTCCATTGTCCTCTACCTCGAACGCGACCGCCCCATCCGCCTGCCGCCGGCAGCGCAGCTGGATCGTATGCGACCGCTTTTTCTCGTCGGGATCGAAACGGCAGGCATCGATGGCGTTACCCACCAGGTTGACCAGCAGGTTGTACAGGCCGTCGGGGTCGAACGTGCCGCGCAGATCTTGCTGGTCCAGATCCAGCCGCAGATCGATGCCGGCCTCTGCCGCCCTCTCGGTGTAAAGCTCGTGAACCTGCCGGACGATCTCCCGCGGACAAACGTCGTCTTCGAAAGAGGGCTTTCTCTCCTTCGAGCAATAAAGCAGATCCTTGACCAGTCGCGAGACTCGCTTGACATTTCGTTCCACCATTTCCCAGCCTTCATCCATGGCTTCGCGATCATCTGATTCCATTCCGGTGTTGACGACAAAGATGCCCCCCTCAAGGCCCATTAAAATATTTTTGATCCGGTGCGCCATCCCGGCCACGGCTCGTCCCATCATCGTCAACTGGTGCTGGAGGCGTTTGACCTCGGTGATGTCGGTGAAAACCTCCATAACGGCCGTAATATTACGCTCTTCATCACGCACCGGCATCGAGTGAACCACCAGGTTCAACGTGTGGCCGTTGCGCGTGGTCAAGCGCTCTTCGCTTGAATGGCTCTGGCCGTCAGCAAATGTTTTCTCGACCAGGCAATCATCACAACGGTTCTTACGTCCCTTGCAAACATCGTAGCAATGTGTCCCGCGTGAGCTGTCGAAGTGCTCTTTGTACAAGGTGTTAGCCTCTTGGATTACGAGATCGCGATCGAGTACGCAGATATAGCAAGGCACCGACTCGAACAGACGCTTGTAATCGCGGCGGGTTTGCGAAAGCTTGCGCCTGAGGCTTTTTACCTCGGAAATGTTGGTGGACATCTCAATCACCGATGATACCCTGCCGTTCTCATCCAACAACGGAGTGGAAGTAACGACCACCTCGATCACCTTGCCCTCGCGCGTTGTGACCTTCTCTTCGCCCGAGTGCACCTGCCCGTCCTGAAAGGTCTGTAAGACCGGACAATCGGGGCAGGGAGCTTGGTTATCCTTATAAACCTGGTAGCAGAAATTGCCGACATGCTCGCCGAAGTCGCGCACGAAGAGGTTGTTGGCCTCGATGATCCTGAGCTGCCGGTCCTGGACCGACAGGTAGCAAGGCATCACACCCATCCAGCGCGGATAGCTTTGCACTGGCTCCGTCAAGTCGACTCCGTCAGTCGCCGATGATCCCGCGAACCGTATCTAGAAAATCTTCTCTTACGATTGGCTTCTCGCATATTGCATCAGGCCGGGAAAGCGCACCCAGTTCGTCGCCGAAGAAATCCTGCTGCTGGGCCAGACCTGTCAAGATGATGATCGGAATTTCGCGCGTGACGGGATTCGTCCGCAGATCCTTGTAAGCACGCAGGCCGGATTTTTTCGGCATCAGCACGTCCAGTGTAATCAGGTCGGGGGGCGCGGCCGCGGCAGCTCGCAGACCCTCCTCTCCATTTTCGGCGGTTTGGACATCGTAGCCCGCCTTCTTGAAAAGCGCACCCAGATAGACGCGCATATCTTTCTCATCGTCGATGATCAGGATCTTCTTGGCCATGTTTTTCCTCCCCGGGAAAACCCGGTCCGTCTCCAACTGGGTCAGCCAGGCCATCGAGCGCGACGCGCGCCTCGGGCGTATCGATTCGAGAAAGCACATCGCGAATCGGCTCCTGAAGCCGTGGGTCGTCGACCGCACGCACCAGGCAGCCGACCAGATCCGGGTCGCTGAGCGCGGATAATTCTTTCGTGGCGCGGTTCCGCAGCGCGGGATTGGTACTCGCAAGCGCCCGGCAAAGATACTCAACCGCCAGCTCACCGGCCTCTCCTCCGTTCTTGGCAACTTTACCAAGCGCCTTGAGGGCCTTTTCACTTCGGCGGAACCTGCCGATCGCCCTGACCATACGCACACCGCCGTACATCCGCATCAATGCTTCGATGTCCACCTTGCTGTGCTCGTCTTCGCCGTCAGCGTCCTGCTTGCCCTCGATGTCTGCCAGGTAAGATTCGTCGGCGAACTGCTCAACGGCGATGCGTCGGGCCGTGGGATTGTAGCCTGTATCTGAGGCAATGGCTTCGAGGATCTTCTTGTCGGTGATGCGTGCGAAACAGGCGCCCATCAGCTTGAAGTTCTTGCGCGTCTTGATGATGTCGGCAAGAAGCTGTTGTGAAGATATCCGCTCGACCGCGGCCAGGCGCGCATCCAGTTCGTCGGCGTCCTTGGCCACCCGGGCCAGATTTGCATCGTCGGAAATGCGGGCCACCGACGCCAGGCGCACTCGCGGAGAATCGTCGCCGCAGGCCGCTTCGAGGAGATCCTCGTCGCTGGCCTTTTCGACAGCCGCGAGCCGCACGCGCGGGTCGCTGCTGTGCAAGCCTCGCTTGCCGAACAACCCCATCAATGAAACTCCCATTCCAGGAAGCCTTCCCTGACGTCTACCATGGCATTGACCACCAGTTCAACCAGGCCGCCGTAGAGGATATGGTGTCGATTCCAGGCATCGTAGTAGGTCAAGAGATCGCGAATCTGGCCTTTGCAGTTCGAGCACGGCGCACAGACATACTTGTTGATCGAAGGATCCATTTTACCCTCGAAGGCATTTATGATCTGTGCAAACTTCTTGCGGCCCGAGATACGCATACGCCAATCGGGAAAGTTGTTCGATTGCATGATGGCGAAGCCGCTGCCACCGCCGCAACAATAGTTGTCCACTCCGTGCGGCTCCATCTCGCGAAATTGCGGGCAAATTTTCTCTAGCACACGGCGCTGCGGCATAACGATGCCCATCGAGCGCACGATGTTACATGGGTCGTGCAGCGTTACCGGAAAATCGTTGCGCGATGGATCGACCATGATCTTCTCGTTGCAAACCAGGTCTTCCATGAGGGTCAAGGCGCTCTCGCGCGGGATGTTTGACTCTTCGAGCCACATGCGGTCGCCGACGGCCATGAAGGCTTTATGTGCGTGACCGCACTCGCCCATGACTACCTTCTTTACGCCCAGTTTCTTGGCGATCTGGGCGTGGGCCAGTGTAACGCGGGTGTACTGGATATCATCGTAGAACAACCCGTAGTTGACCGAGTCATAACCGACCAGGTCGGTAGACAGGGTCCAGCTAAGCCCTGCCAGTTCGAAAAGAATTGCAAAAGCTTCGAGGTTCTCCGGCCACGATAGAAACTCGCCGGCGTTGTGCATGATCAGAATGTCGGCACCGGCCTTGTCCAGTGGAATCTTGATCTTCATGCCAATGCGATCCTCGATGTCTTCCTCGGCGAACTCGAGAATATCCATCAGCGCGTGTTGATTGACGCCGGTCGATGAGCCCACGGTAAGCTGCTTGATCGTACCGTCCTCGTGAAGCTCGGGCGGGGAGATACCCATTTCCTGGCTGAAGATCTTGCGGATCTCGCGTGAGACCATGCCGTTATCGATAGCCATGGGACAGTGCTGCGCGCAGCGCCGGCAGAGGGTGCAACGATAGGCGGATTCTCCAAGACGGGCCACCATTTCCCAGGTTACGTCGATATCGGCGCCTGTCAGTTTGCCCAAGGCCTTGGCCACCGGCGACCGCTGTCGCTGTGCTATGCGACGCAGCAGTTCTGCCCTGAAAAGCGGGCGGTAGATCTCGGCCCGCCCGCTCTCTTCGAAGATAGGACAGGCGTCGGCGCAGGTGTTGCACTTAACGCAGTTTTCCATAGCCAACAGAAACGGCTGCAGGAATGTCCAGTTGTCTTCTCGCGAAAAGAGCTTGTCGACGCCGCGCAGGAACTTTGCGACGAGTTCGCTTTTCTCGGCTTCCGACCTTGGCCGCGGCAAGCGCAGCCCGATGATACCGTCAAGTGAGGTGTCCATCCTCGAGCGCTTCTCTTCGGACACCTCCGAGTAAGGCTTGTCCTGCCAGTTGTCGTATGGCGGGGGAAGCTTGGGAATGTCCCCGACGTCGAGATCGACCAGGCGGCCCTCGTTTTTCCCGACGTCTTTGATCCTTACATCTTGGCCTTTCATGCCTGAACCTCCTTGGCCTTATCGCCCCCGGAGTCGTCCGCCTTGGGCATGTCGGAAGTACCGACCTCGGCCCAACTCTTGCCGCTTTGAATGTGCGATGCCTGCCAGTTCATGAGCAGGCCGAAGTTGCCCATTATTTGAGACTCGATCTTGCTGCCGCGCGGGTTAGGCTCGTCCGACCAGCGCACGTCGTGGTAAAGGAAGTACTTGGACACAAAGTGCGCCATGCGAGTCATCGGAATATAAGCCAGCAGAAGCGAGCCGAGTACCAACTCGACCAGCATGCCGGCCGGCAACTGCGACCCGACATCGAAGGAACTGAATTTTATCAGCGACACGATATAAGCCGCGGGTGCTTGGAACCAGTGATCGTAGCTGAGATGAACCACAAGGGCGGTTATCACCGTGGCCAGGATGAACGCCAAGTTGATGTACTCGACAGGAGCGCTGTAGCGGCGGATGTCGCGGTTGCCTATCCTGCGCGCCATAAGCCCGAATGCGCCAAGCGCGGTAAGTCCCAGGCCCGCGTAGCCCGAGAGCGCAACCAGGTAGCGCAACACAACCCCGAATTGGCCGCTGAGGTCGATACCGAGAACAAACAACAAGGCGGCCAGAAACAAGATCCCCAGCCAGCCGACCAGCAAGTAGAGCCCCATATGAAACGGAAACGAAAAGTACCAAAGCGGCCGGTTGTGCTTGAAGACACCCTTGAGAAAAACGATCTCACGAAGCATCTCCGCAAGTTCGCCGATGCGATCTAGCTTACGCGGTTTCGTCCACCACTCGAGTTCCTCGAAGATAGATCCTCCGTATACCGCCCGTCCCTTTTCGTGGGCCACCGGGTAAAGCTCCCAGCGAACGTGCAGCGGAGTTTTTACGTACTTGACGACCCTCCCGACAATAAATGCCAGGAAAAGAAAAATGCACACATAAGTCAAAATTTGAATTGCAAGCATCTGTCGCTTACCTCCGTCTTGTATTATTCGCGTTTGTCTCGCAGTTCTCGTCTAACACGGGCCGGAAAACCTTCGTCCATGACTTCGGCCAGAGAGAATTCGTCCAACACCTGAATGATGCGAAAGTTGACCAACTCCCATAATCCCCGGCACTTGCAGAAATCGGCGTGCAGGCAACCATCAGCATCGCTGACACACTCGGTCACCGCAATAGGGCCTATGGCGGCCTGGATGATGTCGCCGACCTTTATGTCTGAAGCACTTCTGGCCAAGCGGTATCCCCCGCCGCGCCCGGAAGTTGCCTTCACCAGAGAGGCGTTTCGTAGCGCTGGAACGAGTTGCTCGAGGTACTTCCTGGACAAGTTGCAATGGCGCGAGACCTCTCCCATGCCAGCATATTTTTCGGCCGATGACAGCTTGGCAATGGCCATCATCATGCGCATGGAATACCTGGCCCGTGTGCGTAGCTTCACTGTTCTTCCCGTTTTACTACGGCAGAGGTTATATCCTACTACTCCTATAACATTGATAGGAGTTTAGCGTCAAGAGAAAGTCGATAAAGAAAATGCAATTATAACAGGTGGTTGTTCTTTCTACAGGTTACTCGTCAACTAACTGCTTTCTCGACCTCGGCAAGCACAAGCTCGGTATCAAGCGGTTTTTCCAGCACAGGGACAGACTTGCTCACAGCCACGTTACGACCGGAAAAGCCACTTACCACAATAACCGGGATGTTTTTTAGCTCCTTCTTGTCACGTAGCTTGCGGTAGAAGCCAGTTCCAGTTTCTTCAGGCATCTGCAAATCAAGAAGAATCAGGTCAGGACGTGTCTTTCTAACCTGCTCCATTGCCGCCAGACCGTTGTCGGCCGTCAGGACCTCGTAGTCGCTGTCCTCGAGCAGGGTTTTCAGAAACTCGACGACATCTGGCTCGTCGTCCACTACCAGTATTTTCTTGCTCATGGTAAAACCTCCCGTGGTCTCTCCAGGCAACCACAAATTAATCATGTCTGCGCCGGAACTTTCGGCCGAGGCGCAAGGCCAGCGCCCTTTACAATCTCGGCGACCCGGTGTTCCCACTCGATGGCCATCAGATGAATACCGTGTACTCCGGGTGTTTCCCTCAGCTGCTGGATCTGCTCAATACAAATCTTGATGCCTTCCTGGGCGCGCTTATCCTTGGGAACTCCCTTGACCCTTTTTATCAGTGCTTCCGGCACCTCGATGCCCGAAACATTTTTTGCCATGTAACGCGCCATGCCAAGAGATTTCAGAGGCGTGACTCCTGCCAGGATGTGCACCTTTTTATCGAGCCCCCGATCGACTACCTGGCTCATCCAGGTCTTGAACTTGTCCATGTTGTAAATGCACTGGGTCTGGATGAAGTCGGCTCCGGCGGCAACCTTCTTTGCCAGACGCACGACCCTGAAATCAAACGGATCACCGAAAGGATTTGCCGCGGCCCCGATGAACATATTGGGCAGGCCGTCGATATCGTCTCCGCATTGCACCTTGCCGTCATCGCGCATACGTCTCACCATATCGATAAGCTGAATCGAATCGATGTCATAGACGTTCTTTGCTCCGGGATGATTGCCGAAGATCTGGTGATCGCCCGACAAACACAGAATGTTGCGAATACCCAGAGCGTATGCGCCGAAGATATCACTCTGCATTGAAATCCGGTTACGATCGCGGCATACCATCTGCATCACCGGCTCGAGTCCCTGCTGAGCAACGATGGCGCTGGCCCCGATGCTTGACATGCGTACGATAGCGGTCTGGTTGTCCGTAATATTCACCGCATCGACAAATCCATCGAGGAACTCCGCCTTCTTGCGAACCTTGTCAGCATCTGCTCCCTTTGGGGGCCCGCACTCGCCCGTTATTACGAACTCACCAGCCTCGAGCAAACGTTCAAGCCTGCTTCCGCTTTTCATCTTCTCAAATCCTCCCTGACGCGCTTACGCGGGCCTCCGTCGCGGCTCGTCGACCAGTCGCGCGCCGGAATCACGCGCTCGATATTCTCTAGCTTAGCCAGCCGGGCCAACCGGTCGTAGATCAACTGCCAAGCGCAATCCACTTCCGGGTTTATCTCGCATTTGCCCTCGGAAGAGCCCCCGCAAGGCCCGTTCATGAGGCTCTTTGAGCAGCGCGCAATAGGACAGATTCCGCCGGTGATCTCCAGCACGCAGTTCCCGCAACCTTGGCAGCGTTCCGCCCAGATTCCCTCCTCGGTGGCGGCGCCCAGGAAGGTAGTATTCAGCCCCGGCACAACCTGCACGGGCGAATCCAGTTCGGCCGCGACCTCTGCCACATGCTGCACACCAGCCCCGCAGGCCAGTGAAACCACGACTTCGGCCCTGCGGATTTGATCGCGGATCGGCTCGATGTATTCGAAGTCGCATTGCCGTTCGATACTGGCCTCGTAGATCTCCCGAACTTTTTTATTCACCTGCCCGGCGATGCGCAATTCAGTGGCCAATACCGCGACTTCTTTTTCTCCACCGCTGTTGCAGACGGTTACGCAACCGCGACAACCCAGCAGCAACACTCGCTTGCGACCTCCAATGGCTGTCTCGATCTCCTCGATCGGTTTCCGTTCACCGACAATCATGTCTGCTGTCCTTTCTGCGATGCGTCCTCAGGCGCATCCTGTGGACTTTGGTAACCCGGCGATTTTGCCGGCGCGCTTGCCGGGCTGCTTGCCAAACAGCTTGTGCAGATCCTTGTACGAGTTGCCGCTTTCTTTCGATACCAGTGTCAGCATGGGGGACACTTGGTGCTTGCCGTAGAACTCGCGGATGATGGCGATCACCTTCATGTGTTCCTCTTCGAGATCGATTCCGTCGCGCTCGGCGAGTACCCGGCCCACCTCTTCTGTCCACTGATCAAACTTTTTCAGGTAACCGTCTTCGTCCAGCTCGATGCTTCCGTCTTTCAACTCGAGTACTGGCATGTCATATCCTCCTGCTCTTATGGTTCGCGCCAATCCTGGCCCAAGTTGTTCATTTTCACGACTTTTCAAACACAAGGGCGTTGGCGAGTAGCGCCCACAGGTGTATCGCCTTCCAGGGCCGCTGGTACTCCTTGGCCAGGTCGTCGATGGCATCGAAACAATTCACACAGGGAGTGCACACCAGTTGGGCTTCTGTGCGATCGATTTGATCCACCTTGACCTCGCCGTAGTGGAAACGCGCCTTGGCAAACCCCGAGATCAAGGCGCCACCGCCTCCGGAACAGCAATAGCCGTTCTCGCGATTGGGCCACATCTCGACGAAGTCCGGGCAAACGTGCCTGAGCACGTAACGCGAATCTTCCATGATGTCTGCGAAACCCTCGAGGACCGCCTTGCGTCCCGCGTTGCAAGGATCGTGCAGCGTTACCCGCTGCGGATTGCGCGAGGGATCGAGCTTGAAGCGCCCCTCTTTTAGCCACTTGGCATACAGGTTGACCTTGTGAATCACCTCGAACTTGGGCTTGATGCCGAACTTCTTGTAGCCGGCCATGGTAGCGTAATAGCCATGGCCGCACTCTGTGTAGGCCATGTACTTGCAGCCCAGCTCTTCGACGCGCTTTACCTGTTGCCGCAGCGTGTACTCCCAGGTGTCGAGGTCGCCCGCGAACATCGCGTAGTTTGTTCCCTCCCACCATATCGACGGCATGGTCCAGCTGACCCCAGCCGCGTGGAAGATCTTGTAGATGCACTGCAACTCCATGGGATAGTACTGCGGCAGCTTGGAGTTGATGGTAATGAAGAAGTCGGCTCCCTGTTTATCGATCGGAAAGTCGAGGTCGGGAATGTCGTCCTGAACCTCTTCTTTCATCCAGTCAATCGTCTCGATCCATTCGTCGGTGGGTATTTGCATGTTGTTGCCGATCGTCCTGTGAAGATCGGCGGTCTTCTGGCTTCCTCCGGGTACGTCTTCACGCTTGCGCATGGAACGGGCTCGGGTCACCAGGCTGCCGATCCTGACGCCCATGGGACACACCAGCGTGCAGCGATCGCAGGTAGTGCACTGGAATATGAAGTCGGAGTCGATTACCTCCTTTTCCATGCCCAGTAACACCATGCGCACCGCCCGGCGCGGATCCCACTCCGAGTAACCGTGCAAGGGGCAGACACTCAGACACTTGCCGCAGTTTTGGCAGTAGTTCAGGTTCGCCTGCCAGTCGCTCTCATTTATGAGCACATCCCTGAGCGGCGTGGCCTCAATTTCATCCAGACGGATTGCTTGGTTTTCAGCTAACATTCTTTTCGTTCTCCTTCCCTCGTTCCCCGATTCGGCCGGCGGGCATCTCATCGACCGCCCGGCTCAGGATGTTTGCAAGGCGCCGGGGCTCGTTCGCAGCCAGACTGTGGAAACGAATGCGCTCGCTCCCGGCACCAATTGTCTCCAGCGCGTCCGCAACGCGCTCCAAGCGCTTGCGAGCTAAATCAGATCCCCACAGCGAGCGGCAGTTGTCGTGATGGCAACCGATTACGATCACTCCCCTGGAGCCCTGCTCGAGGGCATCCAGGATCAACTGGTCGCTGACCATCCCGGCGCAGGGTACGTCGACGAACAGTACGTCGGTCGGCAACTCAATTCCCGCGGCACCGGCGGCATCGGCGGCCAGAACGGCAGACTGCCGGCAGGCAAAGGCGATGATCGGCGCATGCCCCATGAACTCGCGGGCGGCCACCTCGAGTGTGGCTTGCATCTGTGACAGACTCAGGCCGCCGTACTCCAGAGCGCGTCCGGGACAGACCGCCGTGCAGATGCCACATTGCCAACAGGCCGCGTCGAGAAAATCCATGCGATGCTGGGCTTGATTGGGCCGGATTGCACCATGCGGACACTCCCGGTAACAAGTGAGGCATGCGGCGCACTTGTCGGCGTCAATGACTATCTTCTGGCTGCGCACGTTTATCTCACCGCTGGGCAGTTCAGCCTTCAATCCGGCCAAAACGGCTTGTACCTCGAGAGCGGCCTGTGCCGGATCGCACTGATCGTGACAACCACCGATGAAATACACTCCGCGGCGGGCCGAGCTTACCGGCCGGTGACGCACGTTACCCGGCTGCAGGAAGCCATCGAGATCCAGCGGCTGGCGCAATAGCGTGGCCAGCCAGGCATGGGTGGCGGAGGGCGTTACCGGCGCAGGTGCGACGAGCAGATCTGTCTGCAACGAAAGAACTCGATCGGTCAAAATCGTGTCGGTGATCGTCACCCGCAGCGAGTCAGCCGATGGTTCGAATCGAGGGTTCTGCTCGTCGTAGCGAATGACTGTAACCCCTGCGGTGCGTGCATCGTCGTAGAGCACTTGTCCCTGCGCGCCGTATACCGGTATCTGTCGGTACAACAACACAGGGTGCCCTCCCCGGCGGGCATGCTCGAGCGCGAAAGAGAGCGCGGCCTGGCCGGCGCAACGCCTGTCCAGGCCATCGCGATCGATCCAGATGCAGACCGATTTTCTGTCGAGCTTGCCGGCCACGACAGACTGGCCGTATTCACGTAAACTGATCACGAGATCGCTCTTGTCGAGTTCGGCGCCAAGTTCCAACGGTCTCGTCTGGGCATCCACCGCGACGATCATTGCCCCGGCCGGATAAACCGTATTCTCCTTCGCCCCGCACACTCTGATGCAAAAGGCTCCGACCAGCCCCTGCAGGCTGTCGATCTCGACATTCTCGACATGGCACAGGTTGGGGTGCGACCTGACTCGTTGCACCAACTCCGAGGGCAGTGGATAGAAACACCCCGCCGGGGCCTCGGTCTGCAACAGGGTCACCGGGAATCCGGCATCCAGCAGGACGGCAGACATCTGAAAAGCGGCGTGATTGCCGCCGATCACCGCTACTGTCCGGTCGGCCTCCACTGTGGAAAACTCTACAGGCGCTGCGCCGCGAACTCGGGCAACCGCCATTTCGACGATACGCCGCGCCTTGGCCGCGCGAGTCGCGGGATCCTTTTCGACCCAGGCACACTGTTCGCGGATGGCGGCCGCGCTCAAGGCTATAGCCGCTTGCCCGTTTTCACCGTCGATCCACTCAGGGATCAGCCCGCTGCCGACGGAAGGCCCGCACACGACTGCCTGTCCGATCTGCTCTGTAGCGCACAGACGCCCGATACGGGCGGGTGCATCGGCGTCTGTCCAACTCTCGCCGCGGAAAACAGACACATCGCCGTTCTTGGGAAAGATATTGTCGAGTTCCTTCTGTGTGAGCGACTCGGCGACCTGTGGGTCGCCGGTTTCGATGAATACACCGATTCGCTCTTTGGTGTCCATGATCTGCCTCCGTTCTTCAAACAGCAGCTGCGGCCACATGCCCCCCGACCCGAAATCGGCCGACGGCACCGCCGATACGCCGGGACAAAAGGCCGGCGACGGCCAGCGCTTGCCGGCGGGAGCCCTGGATATCGCTAGGCCCGGCGCAAGCCCCGGCCAGGAAGATGCCCTTACGTGACGTTTCGAGCAGCCGGCCGGATTCGGCTGGAAAATAGCCGAAATCATCAAGCTTGAGATTCATGGCATCGGCCAGTGGACGATGCGATTCGGTCGGCGCCAGGCCGATGGCCAGCACCACACGGTCGAATTCGAGCGCCGTGCTTCTGTCTGAACCAGGCGGAATTCCGTAGACCCTGAGAGCATGCTCCTTGCCCGCGGAGATTTCCGCTGGCACACCCTGGATGAAATTCACCTTCTTGCGCGCACCGAGGTAAAAGGCGCCGAACTCCTTGCTCATCACCTGCAGGTCAATATAGAAAACCGTTATCTCCATATCGGGAATCAGGTACAACAAGCGCCGCGCCAGGCGAATAGTAGTGCGGCAACAGAACTGCGAGCAGTACTCCCGGCCCGCCTGGCGATCCCGCGAGCCCACGCACTGGATGAAGGCGACCCGCAGCGGCTGCCCTTCAGCCGCGGCAAAGCGCGACAAATCATCCTGGCGCAGGATTTCGTCCAGGTCGCGCGTTGTGAAGACGCCATCGAGCCGCCCGTAGCCTAGCATCAGGTTCTCCGTGGGATCGTGAGGCTCGAAGCCCGTGGCCAGCACAAGCGCCCGCGCGCTCACTTCGCGCTTCTCGGCCAACATCTGGTCCTTCCATGGCAGTCGAGTAGCTTCGCCAGCTGCTTGTGAATCGAGCGAGATCCGAAAGTCTCCAGCGTCACCCTCGAAGCCGCAGATCCGGGCGCCCAGGATCACCTCGATACCGGGATGTCCGGCCACCCGGGCAATTTCTTCCTGGACCAGGCAGGCTGAACAACGCGCGCATTCGTCGGTGGCCATGCAGGCCCAGTCGCCCGCATGACCGCCCAGGTGATCTCCTTGTTCCACCAGAGTCACGCGCATGCCCTGATTGGCGACGGCCTTGGCTACGGTCAGGCCGGCGATGCCTCCACCGACTACGATCACGTCTGTATCTTGTTCTTTCATGGTTGGCCTGCCTCCTTCTGTCTGTATTGCTCATTTCAGATCGTGTTTGTCTTTCGCGTCTCCTGCCCCGGGCAGGGGCAACCTGTCGCGCGGGAATTCCAATCGAAACACCGAACCCTGTCCGGGTGTCGAGTCAACGGAGATTTTTCCGCCATGCTGCTGGACGATCTTACGCGTCACCATTAGGCCCAGACCGGTGCCACCGCGGCCCTTTGTCGTGAAGAATGTAGTGAAAACCCTGTTCTTGATCTCGTAGTCCATTCCACATCCGCTGTCGCGCACCTCGAACATGACAACATTTTCCACTTCGGCGACACGCAGGGTTACGCTGCACTTTTTGTTCTCGGATGCCTGGCATGCATCCATGGCGTTGGAGACCAGGTTGACCAGGCATGTGTGAATGTCCTCGCGATCCATGGGAACCTTGCGGATTCCCTCATGCCCCTCGAAACACAAGTGGACTCCCATTCGTTGCGCGGAGTCTGCGTAGAGTTTCTGGACATCCTCGGCCACGGCGTTGGGGTCGATCGGTTCGACCTTGGGAATGTGCCCCTTCGAGAAGCTCAAGAATCCCTTGACCATGTCGGTGATCCGACCCACATTGCGTTCGAGCATCTCCCAGCCCTTGGCCGTGCGATCCTCGGATCCCGCCCGCATGCCCGACTTGACTACGTACATTCCGCCCTGCAAACCGGTGAGGATGTTCTTGATACCGTGGGCAAGTTGAGCAACGGTCTGGCCAACCGCAGCCATGCGTTCACTCTCAATTTTCTCCTGCTCCAACTGTTTCAGCGGGCGCAGATCTTGCAAAAAACCGGCACCGCCAATGACCCGCTCGGCGTCACGAAGTACCGAACCCGAAAAGCGCACCGCGATCTCGTCTCCCTGCGCAGCAGCCACCACAGTCTCGGGAAGCACCAGCGAGCCGCTACCGTTGCCGATGGTGTCCAGAAACTCCTGAGGCAGGAATTGCTCACTTCTGGCCCGGCCTATGACCTCGGATGCCTTCGTATTGAACAGCACCTCTGCGGCATTATTGAAGACATTCACCACGCCCTTCTCGTCGACGGCCACCAGCGCATCCATGGCGTTGTCGGTCAGCACGCGCAGAAACTCGTGTTCTTTCTGCAACTCATCGGAAAGCTTGTGAATGTCCGTGACGTCTGTGGACATCTCGATCACATGGCTGAATTCGTTGCCGCTTCGCGAGAGGGGCGCGGTAACAACCACCAAATGCGTCTTGCGGCCGTTGCGGTCCACCCCGACTTGTTCTGAGCGATTTGATTTTCCGTCGGCGAAGGTCTTCATGGCGGGGCAGTCAGTGCAACGTTCGGTGCGGTTCTTGTAGACCTCGTAACAATGCTCGCCGCTCTTTTCGCCAAAAGTGTCTCGCACAAGGCCGTTGGCCCTGACGATTCGCAAGTCGCGGTTGATCACGGAAACGAAACAGGGCACGCGCTCGAAGAGAATGTTGTATTCTTTCTGCAGCGATTTCGTCTCCGTTACGTCGTATGACATCTCGATAACAGACGACACCCGCCCCAACTCGTCGTAGACGGGGGCAATGTGCACAACATAGTGGGCCGGCCGGCCGTTGCGGTCTGTGCCTACCTCGTCGTTTACCCGAACCTTGCCGTCTTCGAAAGTCAGCGCCGCCATGCACTGCTCGCAGACCGACTTGCGACCCTTGTAAACCTCGTAACAGCGCTTGCCACGCGGATCTCCGAAGACCACCCTGAAGTTCTCGTTGGCGATCAGCACCGAAAAGTCGCGATCGATTACGGCGATGTTGTTGGGTACGTGTTCGAACAGCTGTCTGCCGATCCAGTTACGCACTTCGGCTGGCAGGCTCTGGAAGTCGGCGTTCATCGGGCAAGCACCCTCTCGACGAGAGCCAAAAAGCCATCGGCGTCAATCGGCTTCTCGATGAAGCCGTCCGGCTCAGGAAGCATCGTTCCATCTGGCAGGTGGCGGTAATCGAGCCGTTCGAAATCACGAGCCAGGCTTAGTCCGCTATCGAAAATCACCGCGATATCCTTAATCTCGGGATCGCTTTTTATCTTCTGAAAAAGGGATATACCCGACTCTTGGGGCATCAGGATGTCGAGACAAACCAGCGCGGGCCTCTCGCGCTGGATCAGCGATAGTCCATCTGCCGCATTGGCAGCGGTCAGTGCTGTGTAACCACTATCCTCGAGCGCCGTTTGGAGAAACAAAGCGACATCCGGCTCGTCGTCTACGATGATAACTTTCTTTTTCGGCTCCATCCCACTGACCCTCTCCCCTCGCGTTGCAGCACTCAGCAAGACACATGCCATGGAACATCACGACACTCCTTTTTCGGGAGTCACAAGAAGAGAGGGCCAGATGGTGTTTGTAATTAGTTGTAACTACAGCTATAAAAAAACGCTTGCATGAGTCTGGGGTTTATGGAATAAGGTGTACATGTATCGTAATAATGTTCCAATTATGCAACATGTCTTTTTCGCGTGTCGCAAAATTGGAACATCGCCGGAGATTGGTCAGCATGGATAGTTTCCTCGATCGGCGATTCTTCCCGCTGATCTTCGATGCCATCTCGCACGGTATTTTCACTATCGACGCGGACGGCCAGATCACCTCGTTCAACCGGGCCGCCGAAGATATGACCGGTTACGCGCGCTGCGAGGTCTTGGGCAAGCTCTGCTCCTCTATACTCCAGACCGAACTATGCCAAACGGATTGCCCATTGAAGAGCACCATGCACAACGGGCAGCGGAACGAAGACCGTGAAGTCTTCATTACCACAAAAAGCGGCCAGACACTGCCGATCGCCATCAGTACGGCCGAGTTGAGGGACAAAGACGGCCGAATCGTAGGTGGTGTTGAGATGTTCCGCGATCTGCGCCAGGTCGCGGTACTGCGTAAGAAGATCGAAAACAGCTATGTCTTCGAGGACATCGTGTCCAAGAACCATCGCATGCGGCAGATCTTCGACACATTGCCACTGATTGCCAACAGCCGTTCAACGGTTCTTATCCAGGGTGACTCGGGCACCGGTAAGGAACTTGTTGCCAGAGCCATTCATAACTTCAGTCCCTGGCGTAAGGAGCCTTTCGTGGCGCTCAACTGCGGCGCCGTACCAGACAACCTGATCGAGTCAGAGTTGTTCGGCTACAAGAAAGGCGCTTTCACCGACGCCAAGAAGGACAAGCCTGGGCGCTTCGCCATGGCGGAAGGCGGCACTCTGCTTCTGGACGAGGTAGGAGACCTCACCCGGCAGATGCAGGTCAAGCTGCTGCGCGTGCTTCAGGAGAGGGAATACGAGCCCCTTGGCTCGAACACCACGGTCAAGGCCGACGTGCGGATTATCGCTTCCACTAACCGCAACCTGGCCCAAGACGTTTCACGACGCAAGTTTCGCCAAGACCTTTATTACAGGCTCAACGTGGTACACGTAGACCTGCCTCCGCTACGTGAGCGCAGAGAAGACATCCCTCTTCTGGTGCGTCACTTCATCGATCGTTTCAATCACATGCAATGCCGGCGAATCACGGGTTGTTCGGAACGCGTCATGTTGGCGCTCATGCGCCATTCTTTCCCCGGCAATATCCGCGAGTTGGAGAACATTATCGAACACGCCTTCGTAGTCTGCACAAATAGCATCATCCAGCTCGACGATCTTCCGCAACACATCTTGAGCCAGGAATCCCGGGAGCGCAAAGGGGATGCAGCGATAGCTCGCCCGCTCGACAACGCCGAGGCTCAGGCCATCCGCGGCGTCCTGGAAAGATGCTCATTCAGCAGGACCAAGGCATGCGCCGAACTAGGCATCTCGCGCAATACCTTGTGGAGAAAAATGAAAAAGTATGGGATCACGCAGCCCGGAATAAAAAGGTCGGAATCATGCAGTATTCAAGGAGATAGGTGATGAACGAGCGCGGCAAGTGGAACTTTGAGCCCGGGAAGAAGATCGTGGCCGAGCTGGCCGGGTTGAGCGGGCAATACTCCGAGGTGCACGAATTCGCCGTGAGTCCCGACGGCGAGAAAATCGCCGTGCCGGTGGTGCGCGAACCGGGCCAGGTAGCCGTCTGGGTCAACGGCAAGACATGGGAAGCGGATTTCGAACGCGCCTGGAGCCTGCGCTTCACGCCCGACGGTCGCCTGGTCGCGCTGGTGCGCGCGGACGACATGTGGTCGGTGGCCGTGGACGGCAACAAGTGGGAGGGTGACTACGACTTCGCCTGGAACCTGAAGCTGGGTGCCGGCGGCAGCGTGGCCGTCCAGGTCAAGCAGGGCATGGAATACGGCATGGCCCTGGACGGCAAGGCCTGGGAACAGAAGTTTCTCTCGCTTCGGGATTTCACAATCGGCCCTGACGGCAAGTCTATCGCCGCCGTGGTACAGGTCGAAAAGCTGGCCGAGGCCGACATCTTCAAGTTCATGGAGGGCACCTGGAGCGTGGCCGTGGACGGCGTGCCCTGGGACGAGAAGTTCATCAATGTCTACGCTCCGGTTTTCAGCCCGGACGGCAAGCATGTGGCGGCCGAGGTGCGCCTGGACATCGCCGAATACACCGTGGCCGAGGGAGGCGCTCCCTGGAAGAATCGCTTCGGCTGCACCTGGGAGCCGCTCTATCGCAGAGGCAGCGACAAACTGCTCGTTCCGGTGAAGGTGGAGGGCGGCTGGACCCTGGCCGAGAACGGCGCGCCGATCTGGGGCGGGCGCTATCTCCAGCTCTGGCACCAGCGGCTCTCCCCGAACGACCAGCGCATCGCGGCCGTGGTCGCCACCGCCTATGGAGAGTGGACCGTGGCCGTCGACGATGCTCCCTGGAAATGCACTTTCGAAGACATCGTGCTGCCGCCGGTTTTTTCACCCGACGGCAGGCGGGTCGCTGCGGCCGGCAAGGATGGTCTGCGCTGGGGCATCGCCGTCGACGGTCGCAAGTGGAACGCGGAATTCGAGATGGTCTGGGATCCCGTCTTCAGCCCCGACGGCAAGCACGTCGCGGCCAAGACCGAAAAGGCCGGGATCTTTCGGGTCATGCTCGACGGCAAACCATTCGGCCCGAAGCTGCAGGCCATGTGGGAGCCGGTCTTCAGCCCTGAGGGCGGGCATCTGCTGATAAAAGGTATCGAGGACGGGAAATTCATCCGTGAAGTCGTGTCGCTATGAACATGATAAGAGCGTGAGGAGTTTGACATGTACGAGTTCGCGCGAGGCCCGCTGGTTTGGATCGCTTTTTTGATTTTCATAGGCGGCAGTTTCTACAAGCTGGTCTCGGTATATCTTCTGGTGAAGAAAGAGAAATCGGTCTTACCGGTAATGAGCGCCAAGTATGGTTTGCGCTCACTGATGCACTGGCTCGTCCCGCTAAGCTCCCGCAACCAGCGTCTGCACCCGGTGATGACCTTTGTCTCCTACGTCTTCCACATGTTTCTGCTGGCCACCCCGTTGCTGCTGATGGGCCACGCCGTGCTCTGGCAAGAGTCATGGGGATTTCACTGGTGGAGCCTGCCGCCCGGGCTTGCCGACCTGATGACGCTTGCTGTCATCGGCGCCGTCGGTTTCTTCGCCCTCAGGCGTATCGCGGCACCCGAGGTGCGCAATGTCACCGGCTGGAAGGAATATGCTCTGCTGCTAATCGTCGTGGCTCCTTTCGTGACCGGGTTCGTCGCCCACCAGCAGTGGCTGCCCGGCAAGACAATACTGATAGCCCATATCGTAACCGGCGCCCTGTGGCTGATTGCCATCCCATTCACCTGGCTGTCGCACATGTTGTGGTTCGTCTTCACCCGCTCATTCATGGGCAGTGAGTTCGGCGCGGTGCGCAACGCCAGGGACTGGTGACAGGACGGGAAAGAGAAAAATGGCCGATCTACAAGATGCACTGGTTGTCGATCCCGGTATCGACGAGTCGATTGCGAAGCTGACCCCGGAGCGAATCGAGAAGACCATACTCAGGGTTCTCAAGAAGGAGAACTCCGGCCGTCTCAAGGTCTACCTCGAGACATGCGTCCATTGCGGCCTGTGTTCCGAGGGCTGCCACACCTATCTCTCACGAGACAAGGATCCCGACTTCGCCCCGGTGGCCAAGGTCAAGGAAACCCTGTGGGTGATGGTCAAGCGCAAGGGCAAAGTCAGCCCGGAGTTCATCAAGAAGTGCGCCCGGATTGCCTTCACCGAGTGCGGCGCTTGCCGGCGCTGCAGCATGTACTGTCCCTTCGGCATCGACATCGCCTACATGATCATGATCGTGCGCCGCATCTGCAACCTGCTGGGAGTAGTGCCCCAATTCCTGCAGGACACCACCAACAGCCACGCGGCCACCAGTAACCAGATGTGGGTCCAGCCCGACGACTGGATTGACACGCTGATCTGGCAGGAGGAGGACGCGGCGGACGAGTTGCCCGGCGTCAGGATCCCGCTCGACCGCGAAGGCGCCGAGATCATGTACTCGGTCATCGGCCCCGAGCCGAAGATCCTGGCCCAGCTGATCGCCAACATGGCCATCATCATGAAAGTGGCGGGCATGGACTGGACAATGCCCAGTCTCGACGGTTGGGACAACAGCAACATGGCCATGTACTCGGGCGACTTCGAGGTAATGGGACGCGTTGAACGGGCGCACTGGGAGCGTGCCATGCAACTCAAGGTCAAGCGGGTCGTCATGGGCGAGTGCGGCCACGCCTACCGCGGCGCTGTCTACGACGGCCCCAAGTGGCTGGGCTGGAAGCGGCCGCCTATCACCATGGTTCACGCCGTCGAGTTCTACTACGAGTTGCTAAAGAGCGGACGGATCAAGATTGATCACAAGATCAGCGAGCCTACAACCGTTCAGGATCCCTGCAACATCGTGCGCGGGCGGGGTCTGCAACACAAGTTGCGCTACATCATGAACGAGTTGTGCGAGGACTTCCGCGACGTCGACCCGCGATTCGAGCACAATTACTGCTGCGCCGCCGGGGGCGGGGTGATCAATTGCGGCCCGCCCTGGAAGCTGTCGCGTATGAAAAGCATCCGAGTCAAGGCCGAGCAATTCGCCGCTACCGGCGCCCACATAATCGTCACCCCTTGCCATAACTGCCACAGCGGAATTGAGGACATCATCGGGCATTACAAACTCGGGATGCATGTATCGTTCATCAGCGAACTGCTGATAAAGACCATGGATATGGGCAAGCAAGACAAAGATTCAGTGGAACAGGCGGCACAGCAATCAGTGGCCGAGGTGCGCACATGACCTTCATCAAGCAAAGACAGTATCTGGGCCGGCTGAGTGTTTGCATGGCCAGCGCGTTGATATTCATCCTGGCCGGATGTGGCAACGAAACGCATGGGCAAAGGCGTACGGTCGGAGCATCCGTCATTACGCTCGCCCTGCCGGATGATCCGGACGTCTTTCCCTCAAGCTTCGCCGAGCTTCGCCGTCCGGCGGTCGAGTACAATCACCAGGCTCACGTAAAGGCGCTAGGCAAGCAGGGCTGCGATGCCTGTCACCCGCTCGAGGAAGGCCGGCTGGTTCCGCTGTTCAAGCGAAAGACAGACCTCGGCACCCGAGATGAACTGACAGAGCTTTACCACCGAGAGTGCCTCGGCTGCCACAAACAGGCGGTCGCCGACGGCAAGCAGGCTGTTCCTCTGGCCTGCGCTGAGTGTCACTTCTCTGTTCCTGAAGGAGTCTCCGCCTGGCGCGCGATTCACTTCGACTACTCGCTGCATTACCGTCACGTCAAAGCCAGCAAGGAAAAATGCGAAGTCTGTCATCACATCCTCGACGAGCAACACAAGAAGCTTGTCTACAAAAAGAAAACAGAGAGCGCCTGCGGTGATTGTCACGGGCAACGCGACCAGGGCAAGAAACTATCTCTGCGCAACGCCGCCCACCGCGACTGCGTAAACTGCCACCTGGAGCGCAAGGCCAAGGGGCAAAAGGCCGGGCCGGTACAGTGTGAGGGATGCCATAGCGCGGAAAAACAGTTATCAATCGAGAAACTTCCCAGTGTGCCGCGCCTCGAGCGCGGGCAACCCAATTTAACCTGGATTCACTTTCCAAAAACACATACGGCTGCGGTGTTGTTCGACCACGCCCGTCACGAAAAAGCATCCAGCTCGTGTTCGTCCTGCCATCACAAGACTCTCAAGGCATGCCGCGAATGCCACAAGCCGGGAGTGAAGGGCAAAGACGGAGCGGTTTCTCTCGAGCAGGCCTACCACCTTTCGTCATCCGAACATTCCTGTATCGGCTGCCACAAGAAACAGACTGCAGGAAAGACCTGTCAGGGTTGCCACTACCTCCTGGGAGAGCAAGCGGGAAAAAACGCATGTAAGGTGTGCCATAACGGCCCGATATTGACACCCGCTCAGACGAAGTTGCCCGAGCCCGTACAAGCGTCCATTGAGTTGGACGCCTTGCCTGCTGTTTCCGCGGATTTTCCCGAGAAAGTATCGATCGCCTCGCTGGCCAAGGAGTACAAAGCCGCCGAGTTCCCGCACTTCAAGATTATAACGGCGCTAGACAAAGACGTGCGCTCGAGCAAACTTGCCGGCGCCTTCCATGGCACGACCGGGACGCTGTGTACCGGCTGCCACCACCATAGTCCGCCGGGCATGCGCCCGGCCGCATGCCGAAGCTGCCATGACAAGGAGGGCCCGGAAATGATCGACAAGCCCGGCCTGTTTTCCGCGTACCATCGCCAGTGTATCGGTTGTCACCAGAAAATGGGTATCAAGAAACAGGGCTGCACCGACTGCCATGAGAGGACCTTGGGGGAGGTGGCAAAATGAGCGTCTCCAGAAGAGGATTCCTGCAGGGCATGGCCGCAGGCACCCTGGCCGCGGGAACCGCCGGGGCCGCTGGTTTCAAGCACTTCGAGGGATACCCGGGGCGGTACGGCCTGTTGCACGACGTCAACCTGTGTGTCGGCTGCCGCTCGTGCGAGGTGGCCTGCAACCAGGTCAACGACAACCCGCCGCCCGAGCCGCCGACCGCCGACAAGTCGGTCTTTACCAAGATGCGTCGACCGACCTCGAAGCAGTACACCGTGGTCAATCGCTATCTGAATGAAGCCGACGGCAAGCCGCCCGTTTACCGCAAACAGCAGTGCATGCACTGCAACGAACCATGCTGCGCCTCGGTCTGCTTCGTGCATGCCTTTACCAAGACACCCGAGGGGCCGGTGCTGTACGATCCCAGCGTCTGTGTAGGTTGCCGTTACTGTGTTAACGCCTGCCCCTACTATGCCCTGAGCTACGAGTACGAAAAGCCGTTCGAGCCAAGGGTGGTTCGCTGCACCATGTGTTACCCGCGCATCAAGAAGGGCCTGAAACCAGCCTGCGCCGAGGCCTGCCCGATGGGTGCCATCAAGTTCGGCCGGCGCGAAGAGTTGATCAAGCTGGCCCGTGAGCGGATCCGCAAGCGGCCTGCCGACTACATCGATCACGTCTACGGCGAGCACGAGTTCGGCGGTACGAGTTGGCTGGTGATTGGCGGCACATCCTTCGCAAAGCTCGGCCTGTTCGAGGGTGTCACCCACGAATCCATTCCCGAATTGGGAAGCGGTTTCCTGTCTGTTGTGCCGCTGATCGTCTCGGTCTACCCGGGACTGCTGGCCGGAATCTACGCGTTCTCCAAGCGCAAGGAGAGGCTGGCACGGGAGGAGCGTGAAGCCGCCGTGTCTGAGGCCGTCTCGAAGGCCAGCGAGGAGACCAAGCAGAAACTCTCGGCCGCAGCGGACAAAGCCAAGAAGGACAAGGACAATGCCGTAGCCCAGGCAGTCAAGAAGGCTTTGGCCGAGGCCGAGAAAGCGTCCGGGAAGGAGGTCTCGAAATGAACCAACCGGCAAAAAGCCCCGCCCGGCTGCTGACTCCCTTTAATGTCATCGCCGCCGTAATACTGGCGGGCGGCGCCGCAATAGGCTTGCTGCGTTTCATCAAGGGCCTCGGCGCCACCACCAACCTTTCCAACGACGTCCCCTGGGGTTTGTGGATCGGCTTCGATGTCATGACCGGCGTGGCGCTGGCAGCCGGCGGCTTCACCATCACAACCGCCGTCTACCTGTTTGGAATGAAGGAGTACAAGCCCATCGTGCGTCCGGCTGTCTTGACCGGGTTTTTAGGTTACGCCCTGGTAGTAGTGGGTCTGGTCGTCGATCTGGGCCGGCCGTGGCGCCTGCCGTATCCTTTCATTGTCAAGGCCGGTCCGACTTCGGCTTTGTTTGAAATCGCTTTGTGCGTCATGCTCTACCTGACAACTTTGTTCATCGAATCGACCCCGGCTGCCTTCGAGTGGCTTGGCTGGAAGCGCCTGCGCAAGCTGGTGGGCTCGATGACCATCGCTCTTACTATCTTCGGCCTGCTGCTCTCGACGCTGCACCAGTCGACACTGGGCGCCATGTTCTTGGCCACCCCCACTCGCCTGCACCCGCTCTGGCACTCAACTTACATTCCAGTGCATTTCTTCGTCTCGGCAATAGCGGCAGGAATCTCGATGCTGATCGTAGAGGGCTCGCTCTCACACCGCGTCTTTCGCGACCAGGTAGAAATCTCGCACGAGCAGTTCGATAAAATCACCATCGGCCTGGGCAAGGCCGGGGCGGTCGTCCTTCTGACTTACTTTATTATCAAGGTCATGGCCATCGGCCTGGAGAACGAGTGGCACTATTTAGCGACCCCTTACGGGGCTTTGTTTCTGGTTGAGCTGCTGGGATTTGTCGCCCTGCCCTGCTTCGGGTTCCTGTTGGGCTATCGCGAGCGCCGTCCGCTTCTGATTCGCATCTCGGCCGTGATCACGGTGATCGGGATCATTTTCAACAGGCTCAACGTCAGCATTTTCGCTTACAACTGGCAGCTTCCGGCCGAGCGGCGCTACATACCACACTGGATGGAGATCTGGGTTACCGTGGCGATCGTTACGGCCGGTGTTGTCGCCTTTCGCTGGATAGTCAAGCGCATGCCGATTCTCCACGAGCACCCCGAGTGGCGCGGCGTCCATTGAAGGGAGGAATACAATGTATCATACCATGCAAGATTTCCTGACCTTCACCAAGGGCTCGTGTTACATCCTGGCCGGTCTGGCAGTAGTGATCTTCATTCCCTTCTGGCTGTTTTTGACCGACCGCGAAAAGAAGAACTGAGATGGATCTTTAGAGTGCTTGCCGTGCGGCAAGCGCTTGCAGCTCACCGGCCAGAGTCGTGTTTAGCAGCGGTGCCAGATCGGGACCAACGGAGAAACCCTCTCCGTACTGTGGCTCGTCGTCTCCGTAGGCATATGGCGCCTGGCCATCGAACTGGCAGCGGGGGATGATGTAACCCAGCTCGTCGTTCGAAAGACCTAGTACGATGCGGTAAGGCGTCTGTCGCATGTAATGGTAGATAGGTATCGAGCAACCACAAGGGTAGAAATCCGCCCCGGGATCCTGCGGATCCTGGTAAAAAGTCTCCCCGTCGGGGCCCTCCAGGGCCAGCTCGGGGTAGAGTTCTCCCGGTACCGTGACAATCTGCACCTTGCCCAGATCGATCACGCTGGCCTCGGTCTCGAGGTAGGCGTCGATCAACATGATCTCGGAGGGCTGACGCTCGCGGCCCTTCTCGTCGTAGAGCTTGCGTTCGAACAACCCCTCCAGGCCGGCCAATTTCAGCTCCAGGTTTTCGAGAGGAACAAAGAAGCTGGCACTGCGATAGGCCAGCCGACCGTCTGTGCCGGCATCTTCCCCGTTCTCCAGCGCCGAAAGAGCCACATCCGCCACCAGCCGGCCCATCCGCTCAGTCTTGGCGAATGAGTCTTCGGGCAAGACGTTGCCGCCCTCGTCCGTCAGCTCGACTCCCAGCGGCGTCATCAGGCCGCCGACCATACCCTGCCAGTAGATGCCCACCGCCCCGGGGCAGGCATCCTCGATCGCCGAAATCAGACTGGCCGGAAAGTCGGCGCTGAGTTGCTGATTGTCTCCACCCAGCACCTCGACATGGTTGGACCAGTGAGTAACCACGGCCACCGGATCGCCGTCAACGATGCTATCGAAGCGCAGGGCAACGACGTCCTCGTGCAACACAATCGGCAAGCGGCTGTCACGGGTGAGATTCTCGGTCTTGCCGGCTCCTGCTACTAGCCGCACCGGGACAAGCCTCTCTTGCGCCCTGGAAAGGGCTGCAACAACTTGCTCCCGGGCCCAGTCCAGGTAGTCATCATCTCGACCGCTCACCCCCAGCGGGCCCCACAACCCCATGCTGTCCGGACCTTCGTGGTTGTGGGTACAGCTGACTATCAGCTTATCGAGGACAACGCCGGCCCGGCGGGCTGCACGGCCGATCTCCAGGGCCTGGTCGCGCATCAACCCAACCCAGTCGAGCGTGACGATGCCGATTCGCACATCGCCTTGAACCAATATCAGCGCCCGGGCATAAAGGTCGTCGTGAACACCCAGTGCCGGCCGCTGACTGCCAAAGCCCGCGATCCAGACCGGGTCGAAGCGCTTGTCTTGGTCCAGATCGGAAAACGGTTCCCCGTCCTCCCACTGACCGTCCCCGTCAAGATCCTCGAACGGTTCAACGACCGGCGTAATCACCACAGCGGCGGCCCCGGCCTGCAAAACTCCAGAAACCGGACCAGCGCCAGTTCCACACCCGGCAAGCAACCAGGCCGCGATCAGAATCGTGGGCACCGGGCAGCCAAACCTGATCATCATGAACACACGCTAGCACCGTAGAATACGCTGCACAAGACTTGCCACGCGGCGTCCTAGTTCATGGAACCGACCCATTCTTCAACTTCTCTGAGATCCGCGGCGTTTTGTGAGTAATCTTTATCCGTGTCGACGCCGGCGAACTTCTTTCCGGCAAGTTTCGAAAGCGCGTCCAGTGCCTCTTCGCGCACGAATGGAACCTGGGCCGACTTCAATACCGAAAGCAGCCGCCTGGCCCCGCTCCGGGGATCGTTAGCGGCTATTTTCTGGGCGTATGCCAGTTTCATCTCGGAATCGGCGGCCTTGTCGAAGGCCCTTTCCAGTTCGGCAAGATTGTCGCTTGCGATTTGCGTCTTGGGTTCCGCTGCCCCACTCGCAAGAGCTGGAGCGTGGGGATGCTCATGACCTCGCGGAGATCGAGCCAGTTCCGTCCTGGACAAGGCCCAACCGGAAAACCAGACGAAGCCGACGATTCCCAGTGTTGCCAAAGTACCCACGATGACCCGGATAAACGCTCGAAGCTTGGTGTCAGCACTAACAACGTGAATTATCAAGGCAGCCAGACCCAGCACTATGCCGTAAAACGCCACCACGCTGGGACCTGCCGGCATATCGGCCAGGTAAGAAGTGCCAAGCCCGAGAACCGTAACCAGGAATCCCATTCCCCAGCCGACCAGCAACTGGTACAACAGCTTGCTGGTTATCAGGCTGGCGATGATGGCCGGCACTACCAAAAAGACGAACACCAGAAGCACTCCTGCGGTGCGCACCGAGATCGAGATCACCAACCCGAACGAAAGGTAGAACCAGAAATCCCAGACCCACAGGCGGATGCCGTCTGCCTTGGCCTTGCCGGGATCCTCGCTGATGGCCAGGATCGGCCTGCGGAAGATGTAGTGGAACAGGCCGACCACGCTGTAGGCGCAGGCCGCCAAAATGATGGCATCCCAGCGGACCCACAGGATGGCCCCGGTCATGACCTCCTTGATGTGCTCGGCCCCGTGCGGGGCGCGGTCAACCACCAGGATGACCACCGACGCGGCAATCGCGAATACTACTCCGATGATAGCCTCCTGGGGCACACGATCGCGACGGGTGCGGGTTATAGCGAACAGGGCGGCGGCCACGAAGGTAAAAAGCATCGAAAACAGCAAGGCAGCCGTGGAGTCCGGCGCCATGCCGAACAGGAAACCCACCGTCGTCCCCAGGGCCGCTACCTGGGCCAGCGCCAGGTCGACGAAGATTACCTTGCGGCGGATGACGTGCAATCCCAGATAGGCGTGAATGCCGACCAGGATCAGGCACTCCAGAAACGCCCGCAGCATGAGATCGGAAATACCGAGTTGATGCATGACACGCCCTCCGGGTTCAGTCGCTGGCGGCTGCGATCTGGTCAACCATGTGATCGATCAAATCGAAGTAAGTATTGACGCCCGGCGCTCCCCCTACACCCATAACGACTATGACGGCCTTGGCGCCGACCTGATCGGCTATCAGACGTACCTTGGCGAGATCGTAGTAACTGGCCGCCAAAATAACGTTGATCTTCTCCTTGCGCATCTGCTTGATGAGCTGGTCGATATGCCGCGGTGTGGGGGGGATAGACGGTCGCGGCTCGACGTGGTCGACCACCTCGAGTCCGAAGAGGTCGTCGAAATAGGCCCACTGCTTGTGATAGGCAACTACCTTCTTGCCTCTGAACTTGAGGCCTTTCTTCAGCCAGCCACCCAGCATATTTATCAACGGCTTGCCCTTGTAACTTTTCTTCTCGAGGAATTCGATCATCGAATTCGAGTTCTCGGCCAGGCGGTGGAGAATCTTGGGTCCCAGGATACGCACCAGTTCGTCGCCAAATAGACGCCTGTCGATCTCGTCATCGAAGCGTTTGAGGTTCGCGGTGTAAACCTGCTGGTGCTCGGGATCGATGCGGCTCAGGCCGGTAGCGATATTCCTGGCCACCACTTCGCCGGCCAACGGGTCGATGATGAAGTGCGGGTTGCCGTAAATGTGCACCCCGCCCTCGGATCGGCTCTTCACCTTGGGCACTTCCAGCATGCGCACGCCCTGGCTGGCCGAGACGTAGCGGCGCTGGCCGCTGCGGATCTGGTCGTTTCCGGAAAGATCGATCAGCGAGGGAGCCCAGAGTTCCAGATCGAGGCCGGTGCTGATGAACAAGTCGGCTTCGGCCAGCTTCCTGGCCAGGCTCGGGCGCGGGCGTACGAAGTGAGGATCCTGGCCGCCGTTCACGATCCAGTCCGTGGAAACCAGATCGCCGCCGATCTCCTTGGCTATGGCGGCATAGCTGGACAACGAGGCGACGACCTTGATCTTCTTGTCCCCGCTGTCCGCCCTGGACACGGGAGCCAATATAGAAAACAGCAGCGACATCATGATAACGATCGAATTTCGCATGGTGATATCCTCCCGAGCCTGCGCTCTAGTAGCGGTCGTGCTTGTGCGGTCCGGCGGCAAAGACTATCTGGACCACCAGCAGATCCTCCGCCGGCTGGCCGTCGCCGTCCTTGTGCGCCAGTTGCAAGCGGGTCTTGACCCAGGGGCTTTCCCACCAGGTCAGGTAAGCAACCGCCTGCCAGACCCAGCGGCCGCCGTTGTCGACGGCGAACGGCTGCGTCAAGTCACCGCGAACGCCGATGGCCAAAGCCTCGCTCAGGCCGGCATCCAGGTAGCTGTATCCTCCTCCGGCCGCCAGATATCCGTCGGGCGTCTCCTGGCCCACCCAGTAGAATTCGCTGCGCCAGGTCAGGTGCCGGTAACGCTCGTTGTGCAGCGGTGACCAGGATACGGTCAGGTCGGCCCCGGCCAGGGTGGTCATGCGCCAGGGTTCGTCACTGCGGTCGCCGTTGTCGTCGAGCAGGTTGCGCTTGTTGTTGGTGCCCAGCATGCCCGTAAGGCCCAGCTCGAGGTAGGTCGACTCGCTCAGGTCGTAGTACTGGCTCCAGTGCAGCAGCGCGGCCGGAACTCCGAACTGCTGTCCATTGAAGAGTTGCTCGTTGGACGAGTTGGTCACCTGCAGGACAATGCGCTGGTCGTCGGCCCACAACGCCGGCGCGACCCATTCCAGTGAGAACCCGATCTGATTGAGGCCGTCCTCCCCCAACAAGGTGGTGATCGCCAGCGGAAAGTCGTACTGATCGAGCGAAGGAACGTGCCAGCGCTGGATCACCCCGAACTGCTGCCTGAACTTGCCCAGCGTCAGGTTGATTCCCGGCAACACGTTTACCCAGGTGGCATAGGCCTCACCCAGTTCAACCCCGTCGATGTGAAATTCGACGGCGGACTTGAAGAACGAGAAGGGATCGAGGTTGGACTGAAAATGCAAGCCCAATACGCGGAAATAGAACTGCGATCCGTCCCCAAGGGTATCGCCGTCGAAATCGGTCATGCTGGCTCGCGCACCAGCGTCGACTATTACGCTAAGTTCAGGGTTCAATGCCTGCAGGGCACGGTTGCCGCTGCTGAAGATCGTGTCGGTTTGCAGTTTGGGTAGTTCCTCGCCGGACTCCTTGCCGGCCTGTTCGATCTCGGTGCCGGCTTCCCGGCGCAAACGATCGATCTCGTCGTCGTCGCCAGCCGGCGCGGCCACTGCCTTGGGAAAGACCAGAAAACAACATATGATTAATGTATGTACCAGGGTTGTAGTATTCTTCATTGCCTCCTCCTGCTGACGAGGTTCATGTGCCGCGACCCTTAATCGGCTACAGCACTACACTGAAACATCATTGTGAAGGTCTAGGCAGCAGAAGGAGGGGAAAGCTTCGGCGCGTAATGCAGGATGTCGCAACAGCAGCGAAAATCACGGAACCGGTTAACGGTCTTCAGTTCGGGTAAATATGTCTGTGCATTGTGAGCCTGCAGAAGCGGCACCACGGGCTGGTGCATCAAGCTCAGAGCACAGGCCTGATGCTCGATCTTTCCGGTTGCGCTTCCAATGGCCGGCTTTGAACCAAGCCGTTCAGCCCCGATCCATTCTCCCC
>Ga0315535_1000133_pt1 | contig 46938 bp, 38 predicted proteins | sample SalMarSW160220MG_2_FD_203092 | JGI IMG/M metagenome (GOLD analysis project Ga0315535, IMG submission 203092) | Salt marsh sediment microbial communities from the Plum Island Ecosystem LTER, Massachusetts, United States - Salt Marsh Sediment SW1602-20 ... | reverse complement strand
TCGTCCTGCAGCCAGGTCGCGAGGTTCCCGCCGTCGGTCGTCGAGACTATCGAGTAGTCGAGATCTCCCACCGTCCCGTGTTCCCAAAGATGCACCAAGGCGTCTCCTTGCTGCACCTCATCCGTTCCCATCCCGGCACTGGAGCCGAGGCAGCCGAAGCACGAAGGTCCGCCGCCGTTACTCGTCTCGCAGATCTTCAGAAATACCGGCGCGGTCATTATCTCGAGTTCGTCGAAGAAATCCGCGTTGCCTTGATGCACCTCGGGCCGCACGGGAAACGGCACCACCCAGGCGGCGGCGCCTGCTTGCCTTTCGAACACGGGCTGGATATGCAGCTCCCAATTGCCGTCCCGCAGCCACAACACCGCTCGCTGCCCGCTGGCCTTGACGTCCGCGGTTGCCCCGATGAGTTGAAAACTCATTCCGTCGGCCATTACATCCAGAGCGGGCAATAGCAAAAAGATGGACAAGATTGTCTTGAGCAGCATGACGGTGCCCTCCCCAATCTAAATGCCTTTAACGACACACTACACCGCCGAAAGACAAAAATCCACAGGAAAAATATTGCAAAAAAAGGGAAAGCCGAGTTGCCGACATCTTCAGGATTATTGACAAAAACAAGATCCCAAGATAATATCCCCATTAACCCTGCAAATACGGACGATATCTTCTTATATGCAGGGCAAAAGGAGACATTCAGGCCATGCAAGCCGACCTCGGGCAACTGCTCAGAAGAACCAATCCCTGGATCTGGAATCGGGGTGACTGGCCTGCGAACTGGTCTTCCAAGATGCCTGGTGTCTTTGTGCCTCGCAGGCCTGTTGGCTTGAAGAGGCCGTTTCGAAAAAACAAGGTCACGGTGGTGATCGGCCCGCGCCAGTCGGGGAAATCTACATTTCTCTGGTCCGAGCTGCGCGACCTCGGCCCCGATATTCTCATGGTCAACTGCGAGGAGCCCCTCTTTCGGGAGTGGTGCCGCTCGCCCGCCACCGTGCTCGGACAGATCAACGAGCTTCTGCCGCGGCCGCGCGCGCTGTTGTTCGAGGAGGTTCAGCATCTTTCTGAAGCCGGCTTGTTTCTGAAAGGTATGGTCGATCTCAAGCCGGATTGCCCGGTGCTGGCCAGCGGCTCGTCATCATTTCATCTCATGGCCAAGACCCGGGAATCGCTTGCCGGACGCGCAGAGCGCCTGCTCCTGCTGCCCTTCAGTCTCCAGGAAGTGTCTTTCGATCTTTCCGATCTCTCACCCGCGCTGCGCGCCTCCCGCCGGAGCGAGTATTTCGACAGGATGATCGTCTTTGGAAGTTACCCCGAAGCCTGGTTGAGCGACGATTCCGAGCGCATCCTGGTGGACTTGCTGGAAGGTGTCATCGTCAAGGACGCCTCTGATCTGTTCCGGATCGATCATCCAGATGCCTATCGCAAGCTCCTGAGACTCATGGCAAGCCAAATTGGAAACCTGGTCAACCTGGCCGAGTGGGCTTCAGTCTGCGGCATCAGCGCCAAGACCGTCAGTCGCTATGCGTCCATCCTCGAAGAAGCCCACGTGGTCACTCTCCTGCGGCCCTGGGTGTCGGGCAAGCGTGCGGAACTGACGGGCAGGCCGAAATTGTACTTCAACGACAACGGTATCCGCAACGCCGTCCTGGCGCGCTACCATGCGCCGGACCACAGGGACGATCTGGGTAGGCTGTGGGAAAACTGGGCGTTTACCGAGATCCAGAAGGCTATCCGCCCCCTCCTGGATGGTTTCGGTTTTTGGCGCACCCGTTCCGGCGCCGAGGTCGATTTCGTCGTCGAGTCGCGCGGCCGCCTGATTGCCGTGGAGGTCAAGGCGGGTTCCCGCCGGGCGCGAATAGGACGCGCCGCAAGAAGCTTCATTGAGGCTATACACCCCGATCTTTTCGTCACACTGCATGCGGGAGAGCGGCACGAGCGCGAGCATCGAGGGTGCAAGGTTCTGTGGCTTGGCCCGGCCGAATTCGCGCTACTCCTCACAGGAAATTGACCAAACTCTTGCGGGCCACCAGCCGGACGCCAATCAGCAGTAGAAAAATAGCGGCTCCGCCACGGAGGTAGACAAGCCTGGTTCGGCGCTTTATGTTCATTCCGAGGAAATAAATGCCCCTGACTCCAGTCGACCTGTACAAGCGCGTGCTTCCGAAAACCAACTGTGCTGAGTGCGGCTATCCCACATGCATGGCTTTCGCCTTCGCCGTGGTGCAAGAGCAGAAGCCGCTCGAGTTGTGCCCTTACATCGAAGCCGATCTGCTCGAAGCCACGCGGGCAGAACTTACAGGCCAGCACGCCGGCGGCAAGTATCTGAAGCCAAATCCGGCGGCCGACGCCATGGCCTGGGCCAAACAGCGAGCCACCTCGATGGAGATCGCCGATCTGCCGGCCCGCATCGGCGGCGAACTGAAACGGGAGGGCGGCCTGGAATACCTGGAAGTCCCCTACTACAAAAACAAGTTGCAGGTTCGCCCGGACGGCCTGTCTCTGGCCGGCGGCGAGCCCCTCGACCACTGGGAACAGGTGCTGATCTACAATCACATGGCCCAGGGCGGCAGCGCCGCACCCAGCGGCACCTGGAAGGGCTTCGAAGAAATTCCGAACAGCGGTTCAAAGCTCAAATCAATGCAGGCCCACGTCGAAATTCCGCTGGCGAATCGCTTCGCGGGAAATCTCGACGAACTGCGCTCGGCGGCCTTGCAAGTAGGCGGTATCGAGGTTCCCGAAGAGGCCCAGACGGCCGACCTGGCCGTCCGCTTCCAACCCCTGCCCCGCCTGCCGCTGCTTCTGCTTTTCTGGGACGAAGACAAGCAAGACGGCTTCGACGCCCGGATCAAGCTGCTCTTCGACCAGACCATCGACTCGCACCTGGACATCGAATCGATCATGTTCCTGTGCGAAAACCTGCGCGACAGGCTGCAGGCAACATATTGAATTTTCTATTGACCAAAGATATATACTGTGGTATATACCTTGGTAGATGATCAGTAAATACAGGAGGATGACATGAAAACAGCCCGACTTTTCATCAACGGCCGCAGCCAGGCGGTTCGCCTGCCCAAGGACTGCCGCTTTGCGGGATCCGAGGTATATATCAAGAAGCTTAATGGGATCGTCTTGCTCATTCCCAAGGATGATCCATGGGCATCGCTCATGGACAGCCTCGATCATTTTTCCGACGACTTCATGACAGATCGAGAGCAGCCTGCGGTTCAATCGAGGGAACCGATGTGATCATCTCCATGCTCGACACCAACATCTGTATCTACATCATCAAAAAGAGACCCGAACATGTGCTCGAACGACTGAAGAAGTCGAGTGTCTCCGAGATCGGGATTTCCACGGTCGTATTGAGCGAACTCGAATACGGGGTCGAAAGGAGTTCGCGACCCGACCAGAACAGAATCGCCCTGGTCGAGTTCCTGGCCCCCTTCGAGATTCTCGCATACGACGACAGGGCCGCCGGGCACTACGGCGGGGTACGCGCGTCTCTGGAACGTCAAGGAACCCCCATCGGATCAATGGACATGCTCATCGCGGCCCATGCGCTTGCCCTCGATTGCGCTCTCATCACCAACAACGAACGCGAGTTCAGTCGCGTCCCGTCTCTCAAGATCGAAAACTGGACCAAATGAGTATTTTCATCTCCCAAGTTTGAACGGCATTCTCTCGACCGGGATCGGGTCTCCGGCGAACCTGGGAAAGTGTATATTCTTGATGACGTAGCTGATACATCCCGCGACGTATTGGCCCTTGTGTTCCTGCGTCACTATCTTTACGTCGGTGACCCGACCCCAACTCTGGATGACGAAGGATACCTCCAGTGTTCCGGTTATGCCGGGATCTCGCTGGCGCTGTTGATCGGCGCAGCCTTTCAAGGCACCGGAATACTTCTTCATGGCTCCGGCAATCTGCTCCGGGCTCAAGGATTCCGGCAGTCCTTCCGAAGCGCCCCCCATCTTTGGATCAACCTCGGGCGGCATGCTGTCATTCGACATATGGGCGTCAAACTCATTCAGAATCATCCGTACCTGTGGGGCCCGCATGTCATCTGGGGCGAGTTCGATGAATTTCTGGTAGCGGTAGTAGGCATCGTTTCTGTCCCCGGTCATTGCCGCCATGATTCCGAGCCCGAGATGAGCGTATGCGTCATCCGGATCCTGGGCCAGGAGCAGCCAGTAGCAGTAACGCGCCTTGTCGAAGGTCTTCGCCCTGACCAGGCTCTTGCATTTATTCAGCATCTGTTTCTTCCACTTCGCGAGTTCTGCGGGGGTGGCCGGCGCCGGCCGGGCATCGAAGACGCCTGCTTCAGGCATCGGCTCGGCGTTTCCGGAAAGGCCGGAAACGGGAGCCGCCCTGCTTTCCGGCTCATCCTTCGGCGTCACTGCGGCGGTTCCGGCGGGATTTTCATCATCCGGCGTTCGCCAAGCCTCGCGGCGACGATCGGCGACGCCGTCGGTCTCACTGATCGCGATATTGATCAGATAGATAGCCAGCCCCAACATTACCGTACAAATCGCGATTACTCCGAACAGACGCTTCGTGACCCCTCCCGTTCTTACCTGTTCTTGTAGTTCTTTTCGTAGAACTCCATGTATTCCCCCGAGATGACCTTCTCGGTCCAGGCGCGGTTATCGAGATACCAGCGGACTGTTCGTTCGAGGCCCTGCTCGAAGTTAATCTCGGGCTCCCAGCCCAACTCGTTCTTTATCTTGTTCGCGTCAATGGCATAGCGCCTGTCGTGGCCCGGGCGGTCCTTGACGTTGCGGATCAGATCGGGGTTGATGCCGCTGTCGCCGGTCATGTCGCTAAGGATATCTATCAGCTTGCCGACAATGAAGACGTTCTCGCGCTCGTTGCCGCCGCCTATGTTGTAGACCGACCCCGGCCTGCCCTTGGTGAGCACCATCTCGATCGCCCGGCAGTGATCGGCCACGTGGATCCAGTCGCGCACCTGGCGCCCATCCCCGTAGACCGGCAGTTCCTTGTGTGCCAGGGCGTTGATGATCATCAGCGGAATCAACTTCTCCGGGAACTGGTAGGAGCCGTAGTTGTTGGAGCAGCGGGTAATCAACACCGGCATGCCGTAGGTATCGTAGTAGGCCTTGACTATCATGTCGGCAGAGGCCTTGGAGGCCGAGTAGGGGCTGTGAGGATCCAGCGGCGTAGTCTCCGTGAAGAATCCCTGGGGGCCGAGCGAGCCGTAGACCTCGTCGGTCGAGATCTGGAGGAAGCACCTGCCCTCCTCCCAGCGGCCTTTTACGTACCAGCGATCCTTGCACACTCCAAGCAAGCTGTGTGTGCCCAGGATGTTGGTCGAGAGAAAGACCTGCGGATCGTGGATCGAGCGATCGACATGGGTCTCGGCGGCGAAGTTCAAAACGGCACTGAAGTCATTCTCGTCGAAAAGCCGATCGAGAAAGGCCCGATCGTTGATGTCGCCCTTGATGAAATCGAAACGAGTTCGCTGCTTGTCGGTTAAAGCCGAGAAGTTGTCCAGGTTGCCGGCGTAGGTCAACTTGTCGAGGGCCACCAGGCGCTCTTCGGGATGGGTCTCAAGCATGTGGTAGACGAAGTTCGAGCCGATGAAGCCCGCGGCCCCGGTAATCAGAAGTGTCATTTATCAGCTCCTATCTCTACCAGGAATCTTTGCGTCGCATCCTTCCAGTCGGGAGGCTCGCGGCCAAGCAGGCTCTCTATCCGCGACAGGTCCAGCGCCGAAAAGCGAGGCCTGTTGGCGGGCGTCTCGAATTCTGCGCTCTTGGCGGGCTCGACTCTGGTGCTCAGCCCGGCAAGCTCGACGATCCGGCAGGCCCACTCGTAGCGGCTGCAGATTCCGCTGTTGGCCAGGTGATACAGTCCGAAGGCCCGGCTCTCGAGCAGGTCGAGAATCAGCGGCGCCAGATCGACCGTGTATGCCGGGCGCGAGATCTGGTCGTCCACCACTCTCAGCACTTCTCGCCCCGCGGCCCACTCGAGGATCTTTTTCACAAAATTCACGTTGCCCGAGCCGAACACCCAACTCAGGCGCACGACGTAGGCCCGCCGGCAGGCCTCCATGACGGCCCGCTCGCCGAGCAGCTTGCTCTCTCCATAACGGCTGATCGGACGCGGCTCGTCGGCAATCGTGTACGGTTCGCCCTTCTGGCCGTCGAATACGAAATCAGTGGAGAAGTGCATCAGGGGGATGCCGGCTTCCTCGGCGGCGATGGCCAGATTGCCCGGACCTGCCGCGTTCACCAGCCGGGCCCTTTCGAAATCGCTCTCGGCCTTATCGACCGCGTTGTATGCGGAACAGTTGATCAACGCCCCGGGACGCTCGGCGGAGACTGCCTCGCGCACGGCGGCCAGGTCGCAAACGTCCAGCCGCGGCAGATCCGAGGATACCTGGGCGATATCCCGGCGGGTGCATTCGCGGACGAGATCCCGGCCAAGTTGGCCGTTGGCCCCGGTGATCATAATTTTCACGTCGGCTCACCCTCAGAAACAAAAGTCCAGCTCGCGCAGACGCGGCAGGCACTTGTCCTTGTCGCTCAAGATCGGCTCGCCCACTTGTACAAGCGGCCAGTCGATGCCGATCTCGGGGTCGTTATAGATGATCCCGCCCTCGTCGGCGGCGGCGTAGTAGGTCGAGCACTTGTAGACGAACTCGGCGCCGTCGGTCAGCGCCAGGAAACCGTGAGCGAATCCAGCCGGAATGTAGAATTGCTTCTTGCTGTCCGCGTCCAGAGTCACTGCGTGCCACTTTCCAAAAGTCGGCGATCCCCCGCGCAGGTCGACCGCCACGTCGAAAACCTTGCCCTTGAGCGCCCTTACCAACTTGGCCTGGGGATTGGTTTTTTGAAAGTGCAGCCCGCGCAGGGTTCCCAGGCGTGAGCGCGACTGGTTGTCCTGGACGAAGTCGACCTCTATTCCCAGTTCGGCGAAGTCGGCCTTGCGATATGACTCCATGAAGTAACCGCGCTCGTCTGTAAACAGCTTGGGCTCGATGACCAGAAGACCTTCAATGGGCGTCTTGTGCGCGCGAAACTCCATCGCTACCTTCCCTCGCGGGCGATATCCTCGAGGTAACTTCCGTAAGGTGTCTTGGCGAGCGGTTTGGCAAGTTCCAAGAGCCATCCGGCGTCGATGTAGCCTAGCCTGAAGGCGATTTCTTCAATACAGGCGATATAGAAACCCTGGCGCTTCTGGATGGTGTGCACGAAGTTGCCGGCATCGAGCATTCCCTCGTAGGTTCCGGTATCCAGCCAGGCCATGCCGCGCCCGAAAAGCTCGACGTGCAGCTTGCCGGCCTCGAGGTATTTCCGGTTGAGATCGGTGATCTCGAGTTCGCCGCGGGCCGAGGGTTCGAGGTCTTCGGCTATGTCCGCGACTTGCCGGTCATAAAAGTACAACCCCGGCACGGCGTAGTTCGAGCGCGGCTTTTGGGGTTTTTCTTCGAGCGAGATTGCCAACCCCCGTTCGTCCACCTCGACCACTCCGAACGAGACAGGATCCTTGACGTAGTAGCCGAAGATCATCGCCCCCTCGGTAAGTCTTGCGGCCTTTCTCAGGATCTCGCTCAAGCGTTGGCCGAAAAAAATGTTGTCGCCGAGGATCAGAGCCACTTCATCGTCGCCGATGAATTCACGTCCGACGATGAAGGCATCGGCCAGGCCGCGGGGCTTGTGCTGTTCGAGGTAGCTGAAAGAAAGGCCGATCTGACTTCCGTCGCCCAGCAAGTCCCGGTAAAAAGGGAGATCCCGGGGGGTGGATATCACCAGTATCTCGCGAATCCCGGCCAGCATCAGCACCGAGAGCGGATAGTAGATCATCGGCTTGTCGTACAGCGGCAGCATCTGCTTGGACAGCGCCTTGGTCAGCGGATACAGGCGCGTCCCAGAACCGCCGGCTAAAATGATTCCCTTCATATTCACCCTCCGCGTCGCACTGAGACTACTTTCGCCGAAAGACTTTGCCAAGACTTTTCGAAAATCAAAATACGAATTGGCGGGCTAAAAGAGCCGCAACGGCACAGCACAGCCCAAGTTGGTGACGCCTGTCCCATGCCCAATTCGAAAAACCAGTCCCCGGTCCTCCGGGCAGCGATCTCAGATGAGTGTCGAGTCCAAACCAGACACACGCCCAAACCGCCATGGGCACGAGAAAGTCAACTCGTCCGGGGAATTTCGGGGCCGTTGCCAAGTAGGCCATGATTGCCCGGTCTGCTCCCGCGATCGCCGATACAGTCACCATCGTGATCACGCCGGCAAGTAATATATCGAGATGCCCCCGGCTCCAGGCTTGCGCGCCTCGTCTTTTCGAGACAAATCCCAGCAAACCGATGATCAAGAAGCCGCAGGCCGGCAGCGCAGCCCACAGATCGAGGCGGGCGACACCCGGCACAAGCAGTAAGAACAATCCGCCGATCACAAGCGCGCGATCGCGGCGTAGCCGTCCCGGCTTGGGATGCCGCGACAAGGCCGGCAACAGAGAAAAGAGCAGCAACAATCCAATTACGGCCCACGAGCATGGAGTCGGGAAAGCGCCGCGCAGGACTATGCCAAGCAGCGTAAACAGAAACAGCATATCCGAGGCCGGTTGGATCATTGCGGCTCACTTATTCCAGGCTTAGCCAAATGGCCCGCGGCCAGCGAGGCCGCTGCCGTGAACCAGAAAATGAACGCGCTCTCGGCGTGGAAGAGTGTGTCGTGAAAGAAACCGACGGCCAGGAAGGCCGCCACCGAGAACAGAGAGCCCCGCACGAAACCTCGCAGTTTACGGGCCTCGGGCGGGAGCGATATCAGAATCGCAGCGCAGCTTCTGAAATACAGCAGGCACAGCAGGCACAAGGCGAAGGCGCCGGCCATGCCGCACTCGGCCAGGAAAGTGAACAGGTTGCTGTGCGCCCAGTCGATGCTGGCGGTAAATTTCCGTCCCTTGACCGCCCGGGCCTGCTCGGCGATGCGCGGGCGCGAGTCGCGCACGAAATTGCCGAATCCCACACCCGACACGGGATTGTCGCTGGCGAGATCGAGCGCGGTCTGCCAGATGGTCAGGCGCCCCCAATCCTTGGCGCCCGAAAAGCTGTGGGCCAGGCGCCCAAACATGCGCGGCACGCAAATGAGACTACCCGCAAGCAGCAACACAGCAAGGACGCCCAAGATCAGCGCCTTCTTGCGACCCCCGCGCAACCCGCTAAAGACAATTACCAAAAGTGCCACGGCAGAGACCGCTAGCGCCGCCCTGGTCCAGGTAAACAGGATGCCCAGGCCGATCACCGCCGCCACTACCAGCAGCAGCAGGCGCTTCGAGAGTTTTTGCGGCTCGATGGCCAGCGAGACCGACCAGCACAAGGGAAACATCAAAACGTGGGCCAGGCTGAGGCGGCTGTAGAAGAAACCCGATCCGCCGATTCGATCGCGCATGCCAGGAACCCTCTGTAATAACCGCGCGGCATGCGGGTGAAGCAGGTGTCCCAGGGGGTATTGACCGCTGATGCTCTGGTAAATGGCGAAGATCGCAGCAGCGCAGGCCAGAACGAAAATGCCCAGGTAAGCTCGACGCAGCGTACTTTCGCTATCGAGCATGAACCAGGTGACATAGAAAGACGACATCACCCAGAATCCGGCGGCGCGGTGGAACGAGAGCACTCCACCCGGCGCCATCAGCAGGGACAACAAGATGGCCAGTATCAAGGCCAGCATGCCCCGGTCGAGCGGCGTCGGGGACAGATTGCGTCCCCGGGCGGCAATGCTCCAGGCCAAAAGAACCAGCCCGCCCATGATCAGGCCCGCCTGCATGCCGAAAAGCGATACCGGCAGTGACCAGGCGAAGATCAAAAGTGCCGCCGGTCGCGAGTATCTGAGCCAGGCCGGCTTATCGCCCGTCAGCGCTTCCTTTCCCATTCACTTCTCCGCTCGCAACCAGCCGGGTACAGCGGCTATCAAAAACAAAAGCGGGGGAATCCAGGCTCCCGTAGAGGCGGCTATCAATCCTCCCCCGACCGCGACGGTGCAGAGGGCCACGACGAAGTAGGCGGCGAAGACCAGGACAATCGATTCGCTTAGTGCTCCTGCCAGCGTACGCCTGCGGCCGGGTGCGGACAACCAGGGGAAAAAGAAAAAGATCAGGCAAACACCCAAAACAGGACGGGCGAAGCGATTATGCAGTTCGAGCCGGTAAGGCGCATTGGGTACACCCCGCGCCTGCATCTCGTCGATAACTCGTGAAAGCTCGGCGAGTGTCTTCTGATTCGGTCTCCCGTGCAGGTTTTTGAAGCGTTCGGGCCTTTCGGGCCAGTCGAGCTTCTTTAGGCTGTCTCGTGAGTAGGCGCTCACGGTCGCACCGGAAAACAGCCAGGTTTCAACAATTTTTCCCTCCCAGTGATCGCTCTTCCAGGCGGCCTGATGCACGCGCGTTCGCCGAGAAACGTGAAAATCGCCATCCACTTCAAACAACTCCAGAAGCTTGATCTCCGACAGGTCGCCGGAGCGCCCGATCACGTGAAAGATGCGGCCCGCTTCGCCCTTGTACCAGTGACGCACGTGGTAATAGCGCCATGACGAGTCGATCCGCCCGAACTTGGTCTGCATCAATCCGTCGAGGCGATCTAAAGCCGGAGGCACGACGAACTCGGCCGTCAGAATCGTGGTCGCCACAGCCAAGACAGCTGTAATAAACACCGGCAGAGCCATCCGGGCAGGTCCGATTCCGGCAGCCGCCACTGCCCGTAATTCGTTGCCCTGGCTCAAGCGGGCAAACGTCACGCAGCTTGCGGCCACAAAAGCGATAGGCGCAAGCAGCACGAACTGGTCGGGAACCCGACAAAGACAGAACAACAATATATCGCCGGCGCCTCCCTTGCCGGACAGCAAAGCGTGCGCCGACTCGAAGAACTCCATCACGACCGACAGCAACAAAAGTACACCCAGAGTGGCCAGGAAAGTTTTCGCGTGCAAACTAAAAAGCATGCGCCCCAGAATCATCCCGCTCGCCTCCCCCGCAGCAACAACCAACAAGCCAGGCCGCACACGAGCATATCCGGAATCCAGGCGGTCAGTGCGGGATGCAGCCAGGCCTTGTCGGCAATCGCGTCAGCGGCCCGCGACAACAGGTAGTAGGCAGCGACAACGACCGTTGAAAACAGCAATATGCGCCTCCGGCCGCCCAGCTTGCCTGCCGCCCCGAGGGCGCAAGCCAGCAGAGCAAAGAAAAATGCTGCAGCCGGAAACGCGAAGCGACGCTGCCAGGCAGCGTAAAAGACAACTTGCTTATGCAAATCACCCGCCCGCTCCCCGGCGGCAGCGGCCAACTCGGAGAGATCGAGACTGTCGGTCGGCGATATGAAACGCGTTCTCTCATCCACCAGGCGATCTATGTCGATCGCCACCAGGGCTTTTTCGAACTGGGCCAGTGAGTACAACCCTTGTCTCCAGTCGAAAGCATGCATCTCTCCCCGGGTCAGAAACAGATCGAGGAAGTTCCCCACCCGTCCGGGACGAACCTTCGCTTGAGAGGCAAACAGCAGATGCCGCGCTCGGCCCGGCCGGCGGTCGAACATCATGAAACCGTCGAAATCTCCCGTGGCTCCGGCACCCCGGCGCGGGAAGAGCACTACTCCGGGAATATCATCGAAGAATTGCCCGGGGTCGAGGCTTTGGGCGATGTGCCTCCTGCTGAGATCCACTAATGCCCGCCGCAAGGCCATGTTGGCCGCGGGAGCCAGCCAGCCCGCAACGCAGAAAGCCAGCAAGCTTGCCGCGAGGCCGATTACCGCCGGTACCCTGGACAGCCCCAGGTTGGACAAACCGGCTCCTGCAAGAGCGATCAGTTCACCATCGGCGGTCATACGCCCTAGCCCCAAAAGAACTCCTGTCAGGACCGATATCGGAATAGTGAAAACGGCGAAGCTGGGCAGCGAATACAATACGATCTGCAGCATGTCCTGCAGCCCGAGGCCCACGCCCACCGCCAGCGTGGCGATTTTCAGAATCTGCACGACCAGAAACAGCAGGTTCAGGAAAAAAAACGCCACCACCACCGGCCACAAGATCTCACGGGCTATGTATTTATGGACGATCACTTTCCCTGCACGCCGCAAAAAGGCGGCACAAGACCGACGAATGTCGCCTTTGAAGCCTTCGCTGGGACTTGAAGCACAAATGCCATGTGTTTTCTACTTAGAATGTCTTGACAGGGCGGAGTCTTTCTCCTCGACCTTCCTGGCCAACTCCTCCCGGTAGCTTACAATTTTTGCAGCCAGATTTTCATCGGCAACGGACAGGATGGCCGCGGCCATCAGACCGGCATTGAAAGCCCCGGCCGCGCCTATTCCCATCGAGGCCAGCGGAACTCCGCGAGGCATCTGCACCGACGAGAGCAAGGCATCGACTCCGGCAAGTTCTCCGGCCGCCAATGGAACCCCGATCACCGGCAAGGTTGTATGCGCCGCAGCCACTCCGCCCAGGTGCGCGGCCATGCCCGCCCCTGTAATTACAACCCCGTAGCCGTTTTCGCGGGCACCACTGACCAGTTCAATCACCTTGCGCGGCGTGCGGTGAGCCGAGGCGATGCGCAGATCGCAGCCGATCCCAAACAGGCCCAGAGCCTCGGACGCGTTGCGCATTACTTCCAGGTCGCTTGCGGAACCCATCACTATCAAGACCTTCTTCACGTTCATGACAACCTCGAAAGCGCCCTGTGGGCGATGTCTTTGCGGTAGTGAACTCCCTCGAACTCGATCGCCTCGACAGCCTGGTAAGCCCTCTCGACGGCCGCGCCGATGTCTGCGCCTAAAGCACAGACCGAGAGCACGCGCCCACCGGCGGTCACGATGTTTCCTTCGGAACTGGTCGTCCCGGCATGAAATACTTTCACGTCTGGAATCTTTGCCGCCTTGTCCAGGCCGGATATGAGTTTGCCCTTCTGGTACGATCCAGGGTAGCCGCCCGAGGCCATTACCACACATACAGCCGGTCGCGCATCCCATTCCAGCGAAACCCCGGCCAGGTTTCCCTTGGCCGCGGCCAGCATGGCCGGCAAAGGATCGGAACGCAATCTCAATAGAAGCGGCTGGCATTCGGGATCACCCATTCGGGCGTTGAACTCCAGAACCCGTGGACCGTCGGGAGTCATCATCAGGCCGGCATAAAGAAAACCGCGATAGCCAATCCCTTCGGACGCCATCCCTGCCACCAGTGGCTCGAAAACCTCGGCAACCACCCGTCCTTGCATTTCTTCGTCAAGCACGGGCGCCGGCGAATAGGCACCCATGCCGCCCGTGTTCGGGCCCTGATCACCGTCGTAGGCCCGTTTGTGATCCTGTGAAGAGGCCAGCATCAGAATCGTCTCGCCGTCCGTCAGTGCAATGCAAGAAACCTCTTCGCCCTCCAGGAAAGACTCGATCACTACTTGATCGCCGGCCTGGCCGTATGCTCTCTCGACCATGATCTTCGTAAGCGCTTGCAGGGCTTCCTCCCGGCCGGTGCAGGGAAAAACACCCTTGCCGGCCGCCAAACCATCCGCCTTTATAACCCAGGCACCAGGATGCGATTCGATGAAAGCTGCCGCCTGGTCGAACTTCGAGAAGACTTCAAACTCTGCCGATGGAATTCCGTTCCGCTGCATGAGCTGCTTTGCGAAAACCTTGCTGCCCTCGAGCATGGCTCCCTTCTCAACGGGTCCCAGGGCAGGAATACCGATCTCTGCCAGCCTGTCTACAAGCCCCGCCACCAGAGGCTGTTCGGGACCGACCACCACCAGATCGGGCCGCTCCTTTTGGGCTAGTTCGACAAGCCCGGAAATATCGTCGGCGACCAGCGGAACGCAGGAAACTTTCGGTTCGAGCGCCATGCCTGCGTTACCAGGCGCGCAAAGCACCTTCTTGACTTCGCGGCTACCCGCGATCTTCCAGGCCAAGGCATGTTCTCGGCCTCCTTGACCGATCAATAGTATGCGCATGGGCACCTCCTGTGGGTGGATGACATGCCCGCAGTCTTCGACATAATGGGAGGCACTGTCAACGCCCGAGCTGAAAAAGGAGCTTCTTGGCGGCCAGGTTGTCCGGGTCTCGCTGGTAGACCAGCAACAGTTCGGAGATGGCTTTTTTCTTTCTTTTTTGTTTCAGGTACACCTCTGCCAGGCCCAAGTGAGCGTCGAGGTCACCCGGCGCAGACTGGAGAATGTTCGTGTAGATTTCGAGCGCCTGCTTGATTTTACGGACCCCGGTAAGCGCCCTGGCCAACAACCTGTTGGCAGACCGCTGCAGCGAGTTGGATTCATGTGCCTTTTCGAGGAAGGGCAGTGCCTGAGCGGGGCGATTTTTCATCAGCCACAGCACTCCCATGTAATAGTTGGCTGCAAAACACTCGGCATCTTCCGAAAGCGCCTTGCTGAAAACCGACCTAGCCTGGTCCGAGTTCCCGTAGCGCAACAAGACCGCTCCATACAGGGATGTAATCAGTGGATCGTCACCGAAGTTCTTGGCCGCCTCGGCCGCTCGCTTGACCGATAAACGCAGCAGGGAGGGTTGGTCATAGTAGGCTGTCAGTTTGAAATGGTTTTCCGCGTAAAATGGATCGATGTCGGTCGATCTCTTCAGCCAGGCATATGCCTGATTCGCATCATCCAAGAAAACACTCATCACCGCCATCATCAACACGATATCCAGGTCGTTTTGGTCCAGGTCGGCAGCGTCCTTCATCTCCTGCAATGATTTCTGCAGATCGACGGATTGTGAGCGAACTTCGGCCAGCCTGGCTCGCAGTCTGGCTGAACTAGGCATATTGGTCAACAAGGCGGACAACTGCTGCAGACAGGAAGCAACTTTTCCGCTGTACTGATCGAGAACCGCACGGGCGAACAAGGCCGGAACCAGGATGGGATCATTCTTCAAAGCCAGATCGACCGATTTTCTGGCCTGATCCAGCTTTCCCATAACCCGGCAGGCAATCGATCGCTCACAGAGGACCTGGGCCCTTTCCGTCTCCGGCATGACTGTCTTGCCTTCGAGTGCCCTGTCGACGATGTCCAGAGCTCTGGCAGGTTTTGAAAAGACCTGCGTATACAGCCGCGAGATTGTGACCAGCGCGTCCGCATTGCCGGGATTGGCCGCTAAAATCATCTCGTAATGCTCTTTGGCCTTCGCAAACTGACCCACCTCCAGATATAGCTTGGCCGCAGCCCTCAAGACGTCCTGCTGCCCCGGATCTTTTTGCAGCCTATTATGAAAGTATCTCAGCGCCCGATTGAACCTGCCTAGTCGAATGTAAGCTTCTCCCAGGAACCGAGCTGCGACGTTCAGATCCGGGTCTTGTTTCAGCGCGGCGTTGATTTGCTCGATGGCCAGATCAGAGTTCGAATCGATATAGCTGGCACCAAGTATCAATCTGGCGCCCGCGTCTTCGTCATTCTTGGCAAGGGCCTTGTTCGCCAGTTCACGGGCCTCGGAAATCCTGTTCAATCCAAAATACAGATAAGCCTTGGCCCTAAGCAGTTCGGCTTGCTCCGGGTGGCGCTCGAGTTGGTAGTCGATCAGATCGAGAGCCATCTTGCGCTGAACAACATCAGGATCGTGACTATCCAACATCGCCCTGTTCTGCACCCATCCGGCACAGGCTTGTGTGCTCCCGCTGGATAGCAGCATGGCCTTCTTGAAGGCCTTATCGGCCCGAATGTAACTCAGGCGATCATCACGCAGCATCAACTTGTTTCCCTCGGCCAGCAGCTGATCTACTTTTCCGCTGGGATTGGGAATGTCCTTGGAAAATTCCAGAAGAATCTCGTCGAGCACGTCGGGCTTGTTCTTGTCCGCCTGGTGCAAGTGCGTAAAGTAGTACCACCCGGCGGCTCCTAGCAGCATCAGCAAGACCAATATCGAAATTGTCAGGTTACGTCCTTTATGAGAGGGCGGCGGATGCCTGAATGTCATCTCGATCGCCTCGCCGGGGCGCCTGAAAAACGAGGAAAATTCCGGAAAGCTGGATATTAGCCTGAATTCTCCCTCAGCCTGGGCCACCATGTCTTCGGCGGTCACTTCTCCGGACTCGAATTTACTCTTGACCTCTTGCAGAACCAGGGGCCCGAGCACGATACCGTCCGGCTTTTTCACACGCCACTCGCGGCCGTCGGCAACACCCAACGTCAGTCCCTGCGGTTGACTCTGACACCTGGGACACAGGCCTACGCTTCCCCGTCCGGGAATTATTGCCCCGCAGCGTTCGCAACGATCCGGCGGCTGTACAGGTTCGTTCGAAGCCGCAAGCATCTCAGCGGGTACATTCTTTTCTTCTGTGCTCAGTGGCGGCAGCGGCGGCAGGGGCGGCGGGCTCGCCCTTATTCTTTCAGGCATAGGGGGAGCTGCAGCAGGACCCGTATCCGTGTCCGTGGCACCTTCCTGGCTTTTGACAACCTGGATAGCACCGCAGGCTGGACACTGAGCCTTTATACCTCTGCCCACCACAAGAGAGTCGTCTATGGAAAACAACGCCGAGCATTGCGTACATGTAAGTTTCAACGACTCACCTCATACTCCGACCCCGCAAAAAGCGCGGGACATGACGTGCCAATTAAGAAGAAAGCAACTTCGAGCATACTTGACTCAACTGTAAAGGTGTTACCATCTCAAGTGGCCTTGTTCGTTTCAGTTCTTCCGCGACCTTAAGGCTGTCAAACCAATATTGTTTTGTCCACTACCAATTCTTCATACACTCGATGAAGAAGTGTCATTATCAAGCTCTCTGCCTGCAAAGGACCATATCTCGACTTATGCATTCAGGCGAGAAGATCCTTCAATTCTTCTTCGTCGTTATTCTCCAGGAGCTTCTTTAGCCCGGCCGCCTCGACCTGGCGAATCCGCTCGCGAGTCAGGTTGAGAATCTCCCCGACCTCCTCGAGCGTCAAACCACCTCGCTCGGCAACATCGAGGGCGCAGGTCTCACGCAGTTCCCACACCTCCCTGTCCGGAAAGTTGAGCTTGATCGATCCCGTTTCGGGATTGACGTCCAGATAAAGATGATGCTTGCACGAGACAAAAAGGCAGGGACGCCCTTTTTGCAAGCACTCTTTCCTGGTCCTGGGCCTTTCCTGTTCCGCCAGCTTGAGAAGCTCAGGATCGATGCTGATAGTCTTGCGTTCTCGCATCATTTGTTTCCGGGCAATCGTTTTGGAGCGCCTCCTGCCCCTGCGCCTCTCGTTTTCGCCCGTACAACTCGCCCCGTGATTGTTCATGTCGAGCCTCCTTGATCCTTTGAGACATTTGAAGAGCCAATGACAGCCAATCGGCTCGAGAGCTTATCGATCTTCTTCATCAAATCTGCTGATAGCTTGCTGATATCGTTTGCATCTCGTGTGAGTCCCGAGACTGAACGGCCTGCGGCCTCCAACCGACCTAGACGATCGGAAATGCGGTCAAACAATGAATCGAGTGCCTCGGATGCCTTGATCACGCCGTTGTGAACTGAAAGGAAGGAGTCACGAATCTCTTCAAGGGTCATGTCCTGATCCATCATGCCCTTGATCAGGTTAATCCTGCGCACTATCGTCACGGGATATATCCCCCGTGATCCGCGATGTTTGCCTTTGCGCCCTACCCTCTTCGAGGTCGGCAACAACCCGAGTTGCACGTACTTTCTAAAAGTCGCCTCCGAGAGCTTGACGCCTCGACTTTGAAAAAGCTCGATGACCTGTTGAGAAGAAATACCAACCGAAAATCGACGCTCGATCTCCTCGAGCTCCCGTGGATTGAAAAGTCCTGCTTGTTTGTATATAGCCAGTGGCATATTTTCAGTATATTATCTTATATGTATTATATTAAGAAATTGCTATTATTTGTTCTCCTTTATAATTTGTATACGCTGTGTATTACATTGAAAATATTTTGTCAAGTAAAAAAACACACCCGTGCCGGCTAAAAAAGATCAAGTGACGATCATTGTGACTATTGAGTCTTCAGGTTGACGACCCGGCGAGTAACGCCGTTTTCCTGGATTCTTACCTTGATAAACTTCCTGACATGCAAGTCCTGATTCACAAGCAGCAGATGATGTTCACCCACCGGTAAGCGTTTGTGCGCCAAGGGCGTCTCGCCCAGTAAGTGTTTTTTCCAGTAAACCTTGGCCCATGGAATCACGTTCAGATACAGCATTCCATGAGCGACTTCAGTAGACTTGTTTTTCAGCGTCGTCTTGACAGGTTTCACGTTTTGTTCGTCCGCGGGTTTGCCAAGGCCGGATTCGTCCCCACCGTCAGCCGCCGCGGGCTCAAACAGGCCCGCATCCTGTCGCTCAGGTAGTATGCTGAGATGCTCCGGGGCAGCAGCAGGGGAACTCATATCCGACGCTGAATCTGTATCTTGCGATTTCCAGTCGAGAGTCGACACAAATACGGCAAGCAGCACGAGCGATACAAAACCGGCTATCCAAAAAGTCGACGGGCGACTCATCAGCCCGTGCCTGCGGTGCCGATGCCGGACCGACGGCGTCCTTCCGGGCCCGAACATGACGGCGGCAGGTGAGTCGCTGTCATTGTCCTGATCGGCGCCGGTCTCACCAATCAACGTCGAAGCGGCGGGGCCAACGGGTTGTACTTCGTTGCCGTCTGCCTTCACAATGACAGAAGCAGGGTCGGGCTCTGGCTCTCTTTGTTCGGCAAGATTTTCTGAGAAAACGGGAGTCGCTGAGGATATTTCCGAGGCCGCCGCCGATAATACACTCGTCCCGGCCCCCTCCGTTTCAAACAGTTCACGGTACATGTCAGAAAGAACGCTGCCGCGCCCGACTCCGGCCTCCAGCAGCAAATGCTCGATTTCACCTGCTAATTCACCGGCCGAGGCATAACGCCCGGAAGGTTCCCTGGCAAGCAGCTTGGTAACCAGCGAGTCGATCTCACCGGGCACTTCAAAATTGTATCTACCGGGCGGATCGATTTTCCCGTGCTGCAGTTTTTCGAGCACGGCCAGGTCGTTTTCCCCGGAAAAAAGCCGTTGGCCGGTGAGCATTTCCCAGATTACACAACCCAGTGAAAACAAATCGCTGCGCGGATCGACGGTGTCCCCACGAGCCTGCTCGGGAGACATATAGGATGCCTTGCCCTTTATGACGCCCGTACGGGTAATACTCGCTGCAGATGCCATCTTGGCAATGCCGAAATCGGTAATTTTCACTTCGCCGGCCCGCGAAATGATGATGTTGTGAGGACTGATGTCACGGTGGATAATCGGAGAACTGTTTGACGTCAGTTCACCATGTGCAAATGCCAGTCCGCGGCAAACTTCGAACGCGACAGTCAACGCTTCGGCAATACTGGCATGACGTCCTCTCTGACGTGCACGTGCCATAATCGTGCGCAGATCCTTGCCGTCCACCAGTTCCATGGCGATGTAGTAGGTACCGTCGATCTGGTCGAATTCGTGGATCCTGACAATGGCAGCATGATCCAGGCGAGCGGCCAGCGTGGCTTCACGAATGAACATGTCCACGAATTCGGGTTCGTCGGAAAACTGGGGCAAAATAAGTTTAACGGCCAGGTCTTTTTCGAACCCGCCCGGCCCATGCAGCCTGGCACGGAAAACCTCGGCCATACCCCCCCCGCCGAGGCGCTCGGTAAGCACGTATTTCCCGAAGAGTTTTTTCACAGGCGACATTTATAACACCTTCGTTTCCCAAGATCATGGCTTTTTTCCGTAAGATGTGATGTAGAGTGGGAATGGAACAATGAAAAGGAAAGGCCGAAAATGAAGAATATAATCATGGGTCTGTGCATCATGTTTACCTGTGCGCCCGGCTTTGAAAGCATGGCTTCGACCAAAGGCGCCAAGGCCGAACAGGAGTACGGAGACGCATGGGCCGATCTAGGCAACTGGAAGCGGGCAGTAGAGCATTACCAAAAAGCCGTAAAAGACAATCCAAAGCTGGCTGCCGCCCGCTTGCGCTTGGCAAACGGCTTGTACCGTATTGGCGACAAGAAAGGTGCTCTTTCCGAGCTTGCAAGGCTTCAGCGTGAAAATCCTTCGGCTGCGGTGGCGGGAGCCATAGGAGTGATCCAGCTCGACGAGCACTTGGCCCAAAAGGCCTGCCTGAGCTTCGCCCAAGCCGTGAAACTCGACCCCGCTCACGCGCGCTCGGTCTACGGCCTAGGCCAGTGCCACCAGGCACTGTACACCAAGACCGGAAAGCCAAAGCAAAAGAAAAGCGCGCTGGCTGCCTACCGCTTGTACCTGTCCAAGTTTCCCAAGGGGCCTCATGCGATTCCGGCCCGCGAAGCAATCGATAAGTTATTGCTCGGCAATGCCGGAAAATCCCTGGCTCAGGCCAAGAACGCCTTTGCCAAGGGAAAGTTCAGACTGGCGGAAAAGCTGCTCAGAGAGGTTATCAAGAAGCGTCCGGATATCGAGCAGGCTCACTATCTTCTAGGCATGGCGCTCTCGAGCCCGGTAATCAACAAGGTCGCCCAGGCACAGGAAGAATGGAAGAAGGCTCCGGGCATGAAGCAAGCGCTGCTTCAACTCGGAATCGCCGCTTTCGAGGACGAGGATTTCGAAGATTGCGAAGACCTTCTGAAAAAGGCCATCAAGGCGGACCCGCGTTACGCCGAAGCCTACTACCAGTTGGGCCTCGCCTATCGCGACCAGTTGAAAAACAAGGAAGCGGCGGAGGCCTTCAGGAAGGTCGTCTCTCTCGCTCACGGCACGGCGCTTTCCGAAAGGGCCAATTCAAAACTGCAGTTATTGACCGGCAGGTTGCAATACCTCACCGAAGGCGAGGTAATCGACACATCATCGGAAATCGGTCTGGGCCGAAAGCTGACCGAGCAGATCGAAAAACATTTCGGATTGGTGCATGACCAGAAACTCCAGCAGCGTCTGAACGCGATCGTCAGAAAGGTCGCCGCGCACTCCGATCGCCCGCCCAGTGCCCTGCCCTACCGGGTCAAGATCCTCAATGTCGACGGTATAAACGCTTTGGCTTTTGTCGGTGGAACCATCTACCTCTATAAGGGACTGGCCGATTTCATTCGCCGCGACATGGGAGACTCGGACGACGTCTACGCGGCCGTCATCGGCCACGAAGTCGTTCACCTGGCGATGCGCCATGGCCTGGGAATGTTGGATCTGGTGGGCGGAACCCGCTCGTTGGCCGGGGGACATTCATTCGATGTGCGAGGCCTCAACAAGCTCATGCTTGGCATGAGCCGCAAACACGAGTTCGAGGCCGATCAAATCGGCAGCCTTTATGCCTATCGCGCGGGCTTCGATCCTGCCGCGGCCTATCGCTTCCATCGCAGGTTGATAGCTCTCGGCAAGGAAGTTCCCGGCGGTCTCGACCACCCGACTCACGCAGAGCGCGCCGATCGTATGAAGGAGTACCTGCTCAGCCTGCGGACCAAGGCTCGTCACTTCGATGCCGGGCTCAAAGCGCTCGACGAACGTGACTACCAGACCGCCATTCTGCACTTCGAGGTGTTCCTGGGGATGTTTCCGCAAAGCCTGTCGGCCAGAAACAACCTGGGCGTTGCCATGCAACGCATGGCACTCTCGGTACAGAAAAACAAGCGCGGATACAAGTTGAGCACCGATATAGATCCGCGTGCGCACGTCCGCCCGATCCGCCTGCGAGGCACAGGCTCTGATGCCGACTTCGACAAGGCCATGATGATCGAGGCCGCCCAGGTGTTCGACGGGCTGGTTCGACTGAACCCCGACTATCAGTCGGCCCGCCTGAACCTGGGTTCTTGTCTCGTGTCTCTCGACCAGAAAGACAAGGCCCGCACCATATTCCAAGGCGTGCTGACCAAGATTCCCGATTCGCCGGAGGCCCGTACCAACCTGGCAGTCACTTACCTTATGGCCGATCAGCAGGAAAAGGGCATCGAGTTGCTCCGCGAAACAATCAAGAAACATCCCACATTCGCGGACGCGCACTACGACCTGGCGCTGGCATTGACCAAGAGCGGTAAGAAAGATGAAGCCCGCAAGGCCTGGTTGGCTTTCCTCGAAAGAGACGCATCGAGCGGCTGGGCCGAGGCGGCCCACAAGTACTTGGCCGATCTCAATAAGTAGAGTTTGGTTTTCCGGTTGCCAGGCCAGGCAGTCTAATCTATAAGACGGGTATGGTTGAGGTGGTTTCGGAGACAGGCCCGACCGGTGAGCCGGCGGGACGATCGTTCTGGATTCCTTCCGTTTTTGGCATAACGCTGGTCACCATACTCCTGGTGACCACATTCTTGCTGACCATCAAGGCCGACGACATCTGGTGGCACCTCAAGACCGGCCAGTACATCCTGAACATGCTCAGCCTGCCCCAGGAGAACATCTTCAGCTTCACCTCACCGCATCACGAGTGGCTGCCGCACGAGTGGCTCTCCGAGGTCGTCTTCTACTGGCTGTATCATCACCTTGGGGCCATGGGACTGATTGCCTTCGGAATCGCCACCAACGCAGTCGCCTGCGCGCTTGTGTACAAACTAACCGTTCGCTACTCGCGCTCACCCTACGTCTCGTCATTGATTACCTTGCTCGCGGCCTTGATGATGATGGGCAACTTCTCGCTCAGGCCCTACCTGTTCGGAAACATCTTCTTCGTCGCCACCCTGCACGCCATGGAAGAACCCTCGGCCGGGGGCAGGATGAGACCGGTGCTGATGTTTCTGCTCTTTGCCGGCTGGGCCAACTTCCATGGCAGTTTCATCATCGGACTGGCCTTGATATTCTTGTACTTCGCGGCCGGACTCTCTGGTCGGTGGCTAAGCGGCAGAGGCAGCATGCGCTCAGCCAAGTCCTACCTGTTGGACTTCGGGGTGGCGCTGGTCGCCTGTGTTGTTACCCCCAATCACGTTTTCGGCCTGATCTTCCCGCTTATCTATGTCCAGAAGGCTTTCAGTTCCAATGTCAACTACCTGACCAACATCTCTGAATGGCAACCAGCAGGCTTGTCTACCCCCCTGGGGCAGATGATCACCTTTTACCTTATGTTCTGCGGCTTCGCGCTGGCTGGTTCGCGGCGCTCGCCGAAGCCGATACACATCGGGTTGCTTGTGGCCTTTGCCACCTTCGCTTACAGTTCAATCCGCAACATTCCGCTTCTGGGAATTGCAGCCACGCCGGTGCTGGCTCGTCACCTCCCTACTGCGCTGGGGCGCGCCTGGCGCGCGATTACCAGCCGGACCAAGCTTTATGAGCTCTCCGAGCGTTTGCACGACAGGTCGATCTCGTTGGACCGCCGCTCGCGGGGTCTTTTTTTGCCTTCGATCGCAGCGGCCCTGTTGGCGGTTGTTTTCATGCTACCTGCCTCGTTCCCGGCCAGCTACACCTCCATTACGGGCGTGGCCCGTTTATCCGACCTGTCACCGCACTTCTATCCCGGCAAGCTGATGGACAAGCTGGCGGAACAGAACGGCGATTTACGGGTATTCAACTACTTCAACTGGGGAGGCGCCTTCATCTGGCGCCTTTACCCGCGCACCAAAGTTTTCATCGACCAGCGCAATGACTGTTACCCGATGCAGATCTTCAGAGACTACTTCGCCGTACATCGACTCGAACGCGACTGGCGCCAAGTGCTCGATCGCTGGAAGATCGATGTCGTCGCCTACCCCGGGCACTCGCGCTTGAGCGAAGCGTTGCGGGAAGAAAAAAACTGGAAAGTCACATACGACGGCGATGACGGCGTGCTCTTCGAGAGAACTTCAGGCGTAAACGATACCCGACTTCACTGACTCAGAAATGCCTTGACCTTCTTGAGCTTGGCCTGCGAGATATCCTTGGCCTTCGACTGCAGGTACATCTTGAAATAATATTTAGCGCGGTCTTTGTCACCGGCCAGCCGACTAGCCTCACCCAGGCCGTACAATGGAGCCGACAGGCTGGCGTCCGCGATCATGGCGGCCGAAAACGCTCGCTTGGCTTCGGCATAGCGCCTGAGGATCACTAAGGCCTCCCCGCGCAACAACAGGGCGTGCGCGTCGTCCTTTTTCACTTTCAGAGCCTTGCTTGCCGCCTCGAGCACTCCCTGTGCGTCTCCCTTTCTCTTCAATTGCCGGGCCCGGGCCATATAGGCTTCGTAGCCGGTGGGCTTGGGCTGACGCACAGGCACTGTTGCCGCCTTGGGCGGTGTGGTCGTGCCCCCAAACTTCGTCTTGGCGCGCTCGATGTTGCGCAGGGCCGAAGCGTTGTGTGGATTGATCTCGAGAACCTTCTTCCACTTGAAAACGGCGACCTTGTAGTTGCCGCTGAGCGCATAGGCCATGCCCAGTTTAAACAAGGCCTCCTCGTTTCTTTCATCCAGTTGGGTCGCATGCGTGTAGGCCGCGATGGCCTTGCTAAAGCTCTTCTTCCTGAAGAAAGCGTCACCCTGGCTGAGGAGTTTAGCAACCCGTTGAGAGGTCGAGGCGCCAGCCGACCTGGCCTTTGCAACCGGTGCCGCGGATGGCGCAGCCACCGCTGTCGAGGCGGCAGGGCTTTTCAATGACGGACGCCCGGCTGGACGAGAGGCAACAGGTTTTGATGGCACGGGCTTGCTGGCCTTGCTCTCGGCCCGGGCAATCGCTTCACTCGCTCCGGTATGCTGCGGATTGATAGACAGCGCATCTTTCCATTTGAGCAGGGCTGCCTTCGTGTTTCCGGTGGCATCGTACACCAGCCCCAGCCTGTAAAGGGCTTCTGCGTTGCGCGGCGCCAGCTTGACCGCTTTGAAATAGGACTGCATGGCCAGTGTGTATGACTTGCTGCCCATGGCGGCGTCGCCTTTGGCCAGGAGATCCGTAACTTCGCGATCTTTGTTCGGCTTGGGGGCAGGTTTGGGAGCCGGTTTGGGCGGGGCGACGACGGCGACGGCTGGTTTTTCCGTTGGCGCGGGCTTGGCAGCGGATGCAGTAACAGCGCTAGCCGCGGGTTTGCTAACTGGTTCGCCGGATGCAGGAGGCCTTGAAGCCGGCCTGGAGGCAGTCGCAGTGACGGGAGCCGTTGTTGTCGCCGGCTTGGGCGCCGTAAGCGGCTGACCCAGCGATTTACTCAGCGCCTGCGCCTTGTTGCGAGCCTTGACGATGTACTGCCTCTCCGAGGGCCGCTTTTCCTTGGCTGCATAGAGCAGATAGTTGTCGACGGCTTTCTGGATCTTTCCCAAGGCCTCGAAAGTCGCCGCCAGGCCGTAGTAGGCATCGGGGTCATCCGGCTTGCGCTCGATATACTTCTTGTAGTACTCGGCTGCCTCTTTGTAACGTCGGGCCTTGCGATAGGCGAAGGCGATGTTGTAGTAGCCGGTAGCGTAGCGCGGTTCTACCGAGATGGCCTTCTTGAAGGCGTCTACGGCCCCGACATATTGCTTGGTTGAAAAAAGCATGTTGCCTATCGCCTCGTGCGGTTCGTACCAGGATGGATCGATCTCGGCCGCCTTTTTATATGCATCGAGGGCCTGTTTGCGCTTGCCGTTCTTGAGCAGACCGTCGCCGGATGCCTTTTGCCGTATGGCCTCTTCGCGCTTCGGCGTCGCCTGGGCAACGACCTGTCCGGTCAAAACCACCTGTCCTGCAGATGGTGCCCCCAAGATCAGGCCGATCGATACCAGAAGAAAATCGAGACTCATCGCAGTTCTCCTTTTCCAGGCCTTGTCTTGCCAAGTTTACTCAGCCCAGCCTACTAGTCAAGCGATGCTGGACCGTTCTTCCGTCTTGTGCTAATAATATATACTAGAGATTCGGGAGGATATGCCATGGTTCGCAGAAGATCGTCAGCCGTGTTGTTTTTCGCCGTGCTCAGCGCGGTCATGGGCGCCTGCTCTAGCGATCAGGGAGAATGCACCTATGACACCGACTGTATGGGGCCATGCAAGATCTGCGACACAGCGGCTCATAAATGCACAAGCGATCCCGCCTGCGAGAACATCGTTTCCGGCAATTGCGAGTCGGATGCCGACTGCGACCCCCTTCAGGAGAGATGTCTGAGCGGCAAGTGTGTGCCGATCGAGCAGCAAGACGGCGGCGAGCCCGGCGATGACGGCGATGGCGGCCCGCAGGACGGCGGCGAGCAACTACCCGATGCCTGTCTCAATCCACTGCTCGATTGCAGCGTTCCGCAGACCGAGACAGAGATTTCCCAGGGTCGCGATCGCGACCACGATGACTGGGGCGAGTGCTGCGACTGCGACGACAACAGTGCCGCCGTCAACCCCAGCCGCTCGGAGAGCGTTTACAACTGCAAGGACGACGACTGTAACCCGGATACGCCCGATGACGACCTCGACGGAGACGGTTACGGCTCGATCCTGCGTGGATGCGATCCCGGCAGCGACTGCAACGACGCGCGCTCCGACGTGCACCCCGGCAACACGGAAATTTGCGACGGGATTGACAACACCTGCGACAACAAGGTCGATGTCGACTCGGATGGCGTGTCGGTCTGCCAGCAGCCCGAGTGCGCCGACATTTCAGGCAACTATCACATCAACCCCAACTGCCTGGCATTCACCGAGGACGACGTCACCATCAGCCAGGACGACTGCGATATCTCCACTGTCTTCAATCAGGGTCAATCGGACGAGTTCACCTGCACCGGTACGCTCGACCCCTTGCTCAATCTCTACGTGGAGTGCGGTGGAAGCACGTTTTCGGTCAACTGCACCTCGAAGGTAAGCCTGTCCCAGCAGTGGATGATCGATTGCGGCGGAGGCTGCACTTTCACCTTTACGCGCACCTCTGCCTTCACCGACTGCAACAACTATAACGATCCGGCCTGCACTGCCAACGGCCAGCGCTGCGGCATCAACTGCGATGGAGACGATCCCAGACAGGTCTGCGTCAACACCAACCCGGGCGGGCGCCAGCCGGGTTACTTCTGCAATCCGACAAGCGGCATCGACTGCTCCAACGAATTTTGCCTGAGCAACGCCTGTTCCAGCGCCTGCCGCAATCAGAGCGACTGCACTTCTTTCTCCGGGACAGCCTGCCAATCCATCACCTATAGCGACTGTACCAACTCCTCGAACTTGAACGCATGTGTGCCTTCCGTGGCCGGGGAAACCACCTGCCATCGCAGCGCCGATTGTGATCCATCTTCAAACAGAATCTGCACCTATCGCAAAGAGGCAACCGTGGTAGCAATGGTTTGTCGCACCCCCTCGGGCGCGGGCGAGGCCGGTTCAACCTGCACCAACCAGGCCGATTGCAAGAGCGGATTCTGTGTCTGCGGCTCGGAGTTGTGCAGCGGTTCTTCGGGCAAGTGCTCGGAGATTTGCTCGGGCGCCTCCGACTGTCCCAGCGGCGCCGAGTGCGGCACTGTATCCGTACCGGACACGGGCGGCCTCGACCACGACCTGCCGGCCTGCACCTGGACGGGCGGTTCCTGCGGGCGTGACGCCGACTGTCCCGCCGAGACACCGGTATGCACCGTGGGTGTCAGCGGCGACGGCATGAGCCTGATCACTTTCTGCGTCGGCAAGGGCATGGTGGAAAACCCCAACCCCGGGGCCGAGTGCTCGAGCATGTGGGAGTGCTACTCATCCTGGTGCCTGGACTTCGAAAACCCGCCCTACTGCGCTGCCGTCTGCACTACGGACACCGATTGCCCGACTTTCGACGCCGACCCGCCAATGGGTTGTGCAACGGACTCCGACTGCGAACTGGGTTACCGCTGCTACGGCAGCCAGTGTCAACGAAAGTACGTTTGCTGCAGCCAGGTCTTCGGCGTCGGCAGCGGTGTCGATTCGGTCGACATGTGCCAGCCGAGCAGGCAGCAATGCCAGTTGGACGGGGACTGCCGGGCGGGCGAGGCCTGCAAGCTCTACTACAACTGTGCGGCCACATCGGCGCTGTACCTGTGCGAGAAAGAGGGCCCCGGCACGGGCGTGCTGGGCGATTCCTGCGAAACCAATGGTTCCAACGACTGCCTATCGAGCCTGTGCGTGCTCGAGAGCGGCGGCGGACCGGGCAACGAGTATTGCTCGAAATCGTGCCTGACAGACGACGACTGCGTCGATCCCATCAATTACCGCTGTTCGGCGCTGACGGTCCAGACGCCTTACGGTTACAGCCAGGCTCCCGCCTGTGTCAGAAGGTGATGTCTTTCAGCGTATCTTGCGCAGCAACCCCAGCATACGATCGGGCGAGACGAAGCCCTTGACTGTAGGCTCTTCGAGCAGGTTGCCCGAGCCGTCCACGAAGCGCAGCGTGGGCAGGTCCATCGCTCCGTAGCGCTCCATCAACTTCTGCAGGCCCTCGTCGTCCGCCGATCCGCTGCAGTCGACTTTCACGGCTATGAAACGCTCTATCTCACTCGATACCCGGGAATCAGAAAACGTCTGCTTGTCGAGTTTGAGACAGGCCGGGCACCAGGTGGCCCAGAAATCCAGCATAACCGGCCGGTGCATGCGCTTGCCGTCCAGCAGCGCCTGATCGACGTCCTTGATCCACTTCACCCGGGCCGTCCCCAGGAAAAACGAAGTCGCAAGTAAGAATACTCCGATGGATCCCAGCACCAGACCGCTCAACTTGCGAACCCGTATAAATTTGGTGCTGTCCAGGTAGGACAGGTGAAATCCGCCGACCAGAGCTGCTAAAGCAACGGCACCCAACCCGGCCCAGCCCGGGAGCGAAACGGATGCCGCAAAATGATGCAGGCCGGGCCACATCCCGCGCAGAAAGAAAAAGGCCATGCCGATCATGACCATTGCGAACATGCCGCGCACGACTTCCATCCACGAACCGCTCCGGGGCAAGCGAGCTACCAGCCCCGAGAAGGTGCCGATGACCAGAAACAGCACACCGGTGCCCAGGCTGAGACTGAGCAGCAGCCAGAATCCCAGGAAGAAACTCTGCGACTTGGCGATGTAGATCAGCACCACGCTCAACACCGGGCCCGTGCAGGGCGCCATTACCAGGCCCGACACCAGCCCGGCTAAAAATGCGCCGGCCACTCCCTTGCCGCCCAGCCTGTTCAGGCGTCCCTCAATTGAGGCAGGCAAGCGAAGTTCGAAGACGCCGGCCATGGCCACACCCATCATTACGAAAAAGATGACGATCACACCCATCACCCAGGGACTGGCCATCCACGAACCGAAGGCCTTGCCGAGACCGGCGAAGATCAGGCCCAGGACGGTATAGAGCAGGCACATGCCTCCCACATAGACAGCCGAAAGGCCCAGGGCCCCTAGCCGGCTCCTGGTTTCGCGGGTACCGATGACCGCCATGACAACCGGAATTAAAGGGTAGACGCAGCCCATCAGACTGGTGAGAAGTCCTGCCAGAAAGGCAATCAACAGCGCCCAGATCGTAGACCCGCTCCTGAGCGCCGCCAACATACGCGTCTTGAGACGCTGGTCCAGCGGTGCCTGATCACCGTCAAAAGCCGTTTTCGGGGCCGCGGCAGGTGCAAGGCCGACATTGTCGGCAGCGTCCGCGCTGCGGGCGGTAGTGGTGGTAATCATCAAGGCGGCCAGCGACAACAGTATGGCTGTGACAATCGAGGCTTTCATGGGCGCGGATTGTATCCATGCCTGCGTCTGTTGACAAGTCATCTGATGACATGGATACTCCATCTCAGAGGAGGGGTCTTGTGAACGACGAGCAAGTACAAGATTTCAGTTCGCTTCCGCCAGGCGTCGAGGTACCGGCGGCCAGCCTTCCCAAATCCGACCTGATCATGGGCATTGATCTGGGCACTACCTACTCATGCGTGGCCATCGTCCAGGAAGATTTTCCCAAGGTCATTCCATCCGGCAAGGGACTGCGGACAATGCCGTCCATCGTCGCCGTGGACGACAAAGACCGTCTGCTGGTCGGCGAGGATGCCAAGAAGCAGTTGCTGATCAATCCGACCAACACAATCTACGGAGCCAAGCGTTTCATCGGGCGCAATTTCTACTCCGACGAGGTCGAGATCCTCTCCAAGCACTTCAGCTACACGGTGGTTCAACTGGATGAAATGTCAATAGGCGCCAAGATCGGCGACAGGGTCTTCAGCCTTCCGCAGGTTTCGGCCTTGATTCTCAACGAGATGCGCAAGAACGTCTGCGCCTATCTCAAGCAGAACGTCTACCAGGCGGTGGTCAGCGTTCCTGCCTACTACACCGAGAACCAGCGCGAGGCGGTCAGGGAGGCCGGCCGCATTGCCGGCATCGACATCGTGCGCATCATAAACGAGCCTACGGCGGCCGCGCTGGCTTACGGACTAAACAAGGATTACGACAAGAAGATCCTGGTATACGATCTGGGCGGCGGAACATTTGACGCCTCGCTGCTCGAGGTATACGAAAACGTCTTCAAGGTATTGGCGACCGGCGGCGACACCTTCCTGGGCGGGGTCGACTTCGACGATCGGCTGATGGAATTCATGCTGTCCGAGTACGAGCGTTCGGAAGGTGAGATCCTGCAGTGCGACAGCGTGATCACCCAGCGCCTGAAAGATGCGTCCGAGAAGGCCAAGATCGACCTGTCCGAGAAGAGCACGAGCAGGATCGACCTGCCCTACATCACGATTTCCAAGGGCAAGTTCAAGGACTACAGTCTCGAGGTTTCCCGTGAACAGTTCGAAACCCTGACCGAAGACCTGGTCGACCGGACGGTCGAAGTGTGTATGGAGGTTCTGGACACGGCCGGTTGTATGCCCGAAAACGTCGATTCGGTCATTTTGGTCGGCGGCCAAACCCGTACGCCGCTGATCGCCGAACGGGTCTCGAAGTTCTTCGGCAAAGCCCCGACCAAGGGCGTCCACCCCGACGAGGTCGTCGCTTGCGGCGCGGCCTTGATGGCGCACTCGCTCGGCTCGGATTCGTCAGTCAGGCTGATCGACGTTCTGCCGATGAGCATCGGCGGCCGGCAGCCGGACGGGCGCTTCAAGAAACTCTTCGAATCCAACTCAACCTTGCCGGCCAGCCGCGAGGTAGGAGTGGCCACGACCCACGACGGCCAGCAGGCGATCGAGATATTCCTTTACCAGGGGGAATCGAGCCAGGCGGTCGAAAACGAGTTCCTGGGAGCCTTCGTCATCACCGGTTTTGCAAAGGCTCCCAAGAGCCAGGTGCGCCTGGCCGTCAACATGAGCCTCGACCAGGAGTCGATTCTCGACGTCTCGGCCAAGAGCCTTTCAACGGGAGAGCCGATGCACGTGCAGATGGTGGCCAGGGCGCCGGTTTCGGTCGAAGAAGTGGCTCTCGAACCGGTGCAGCCGGGCGAACCCGTAAGCGAGGGCGTCATGCCTGGTTTGCCGGTCACCGCGATCGAGCCCGGGCCCGAGACGGCAAGTGCAAGACGCGAGCGGCGCTTCTCGGGCCTGCGCAGCTTCATTCGCAAACTGTCAAACTGAGAAATTCCTTTTTACGATTCCGCCCCCGGCAGTACACGAGGAATCAGCTGGCCTTCGGTCATCAGATCGGCGAACACGATTGCCGTCGCTGCTTCAAGAATCACTGGTAAGCGCAGGGCGATGCAGGCATCGTGTTTGCCGTTGACTGACAATATCGCGGGTTTACCGGTTCGGATATCAATAGTCTCTTGTTGTCTGGCAATGCTCGAAGTCGGTTTCACGGCCACCCTGAACAGCACGTCGTTACCATTTGTCAGGCCGCCGTTGATGCCTCCGGCATGGTTGGTCGCGGTTTTCCCGTCTCCATCCAAGATCGGGTCGTTGCACTCGCTGCCGCGCATACGATCGCTTCTGAACCCAGAGCCGAATTCGATCCCGCGGACACCGCCGATGGAAAAAACCATGTGACTCAGCAGGGACTCGACGGAGTCAAAAAAGGGTTCACCCAATCCGACAGGCACGTTGGTTGAGCGGCACTCGACGATGCCACCCAGTGAATCGCCGGCGGCCTGTGTCTCGGCCAATAGAATATCGAAATCCCGCTCGCCGCCCACTTCAGCGACTTCGGCTGCAATCGTCATCGGGGCGATCAGCTTCTTGGCGATTACCCCGGCAGCCACCAGGCCGACCGTCAAACGCCCGGAGAAATGTCCTCCACCGCGATAATCCGCAAAGCCTCCGAACCTTTTCAGAGCGACGAAGTCCGCATGGCCCGGTCTGGGCGTATGGCGAATCGACACGTATGCAGCCGGATCCGCTCGCAGGTTATCGAAAACCAGGAGAATTGGAGTCCCGCATGTCTTACCCTGGAAAACACCGCTTTGGATCTTTGGAACATCTGATTCTTGCCGGGAAGTCGTACCCCGGCCGCCTCCCCTGCGCCTTTCCAGGTCCGCAGAAAATGACCCCGGATCGATCGACAGGCCGGACGGACATCCATCGATAACAACGCCGACGGATGCCCCATGGGACTCGCCGAAGATTTCGATCCTGAACGAGTGGCCGAAACGGTTCATGATGACTCAACTCCAATCTCACCGAGATCCTCGAAAAAATCTGGATACGATTTCGAGACGCATTCAGGCCCGCGGATCTTCACTCCGTTTCTTGATCGTAATGCCCCGATCGCGCAGGCCATGGCAATTCTGTGGTCATCGTGCGAATCCACCGTACCACCCTCCAGTATACCCCCGCTCACTCTCATCCGGTCTCCCTTGATTTCTATTGACGCGCCCAACTTTGAAAACTCCTCAACAAGAGCTCGGGCTCGATCGCTTTCCTTGTGACGCAACCTGCCGACACCCGTGATTTCAGTCGTACCGCTGCACGAGCAGGCCAAGGCCACCAGCGGCGGAAACAAATCGGGACAGTCGCTGGCATCGAAACTGAAGCCCCTCAAGGGGTTTGCCTCGACGCTCACCAAACCTTGCCCCTCTTCGATCCGTGCGCCCGCCAGGACCAGGGCATCGAGAATAGCCCGGTCGGCCTGAAGACTTCCGCTGTCCAATCGTTTCACCGAGACGCTCCCCGCGACGGCTCCGGCCACGAGCATGAAAGCTGCACCCGAGAAATCCCCCTCCACGTAGTAGCAGCCGGCACGGTACCGTTGCCTTCCGTGGATCTCGAAGCGAGTGCAATCCTGGTTGGCAGCGATCGAAATACCAAAGTGCGCGCACAGTTCCAGAGTCATGCGCACATATGGAATGCTGTGCAAGCGGGACACTTCGATCAACGAGTCTTCCCCGCAAAGAGGCAGGGCCATCAGCAAGCCCGACAGAAACTGAGACGTAGTCGAGGCGTCGACACGTACGTGCCCCCCCCGCAGTGCGCCGCACAATACAACCGGCAGGTAACCGGCGCTGGTTTTGCAGTCCACTCCGAGTTCGGCCAACGGCTCTTCTATTCCACCCAGTGGACGTCTCCGTAAAGAGCCTCGTCCAGACAGAATTGTCTTCCCCCCGGCCAGGGGCGCCATGGCACAAAGCAACCTGATGCAAAGGCCAGACTCTCCGCAGTCGAGGCGCCCCGGGCGGATCTCGCGCCCCTGTATGCGAATTGCTCTATTTCCCCACTCCACACCAGCGCCTAATTTATCAGCCGCGCGTAAAGCCACAAGAGCGTCCTGGGAACTGGAAGGATTCTTTATCTCACAGCCGTCTTTCGACAAGGCGGCCGCCAGCACGGCACGCACCATCATGCTCTTCGATGGGGGCGCAAAAAGCGTACCCTCAACTCTGGACGGCCTGACGAATCTCATTCTCGATCTTCCGCGCGAGATTTTCCGGATTTCCAAATTTGGTTCCCACAACCAGGTCCGCCGCCGCCGTGTACCCTGGGAGCCTGGCAGACAACAGCTTCCCAGGTTCGCCGTACGCCGAATATCCTTCGAGCAACGGCCTGGTGCCATCGCCGGCCCTGGCGAGCGCCGTGGGCAACGAGGTCCACAGCCAAATAACCAGGCTACGGAGCCCGATCAACTTCAGGTTTTGCTCGTCGAGCAGGGCGCCTCCGCCCAGCGCCAGCACCGCGCCCTCGTCGCTCACGGCCTGTTTGATGACCTCTTTCTCCAGGCACCTGAAGTTCGACTGTCCGTAGTCTCTTTGCTCTTTGAACATCTCGAAGATCTTCCGACCGCTGCGACGCTCTACTTCGTTATCACAATCGACGAATCGCATGTTCAGATTCTCAGCGAGCAGCCTGCCAAGCGTGCTCTTGCCCGATCCCATGAAGCCGACCAAGGCGATGTTCTGCCAGCCTCGGGCGGCCAACAGACTCTTTTCCATGACCGATTTCTCGCACTCTCGGTGAGTAAACAGATTCAGCCCGGCAAGGGCTTGCCAAACGAGCCATTCATGGCCGTCGATCACGCGGCAACCGGCTGCACGGCTTGATTCCGACAACAGCGGCCTGGAGTAATTCGCTTCCAGAACGCACAGCTCACGTCTTAGCCATTCAGGCCTGACACAAGTGACACCGGCAGGCAGGCAGGAAACCAGGATATCGGCATCGTCCAGGGCTGATCCCACCTCATTCAGTGAACATGCCATGCAGCCCAGATTGCGAGCGGCAGTCCGGGCACGCTCTTCGCTGCGATTTGCAATTATCACGTCGCGGGCTCCACCCCGGAGAAGACCCCAGGCGGCTGCCCGGCCGGCTCCGCCGGCTCCCAGGACGACTGCTTTCTTGCCGAGTGGATCACACTCGTTGTTTCGAAGCGCCTTCAAGACGCCTATCCAGTCGGTATTGTGAGCATGTAAAAGACCGTCCTCGGCAACAATGGTGTTGGCCGCTCCGACATGACCGCACACGTCGTCTAAAGAGTCGACATGTTCCAGCACCTCTTCCTTGAAGGGTGCCGTCACGTTAAATCCCGAGACGCCAATCTCGCGGGCGATTTCAACCGCCTGCGAGGCAGTATCGGCGATAATACGAGTGTAGTCGGCGCCGAATCCCATCTGTGAAAACGCCGCCGCGAAAAGATCCGGACTGCGACTGTGCAAAACAGGTCGACCGATCACCGCAAATAGCTTTCGCTCAGACAAAGTTGCCGGCCTCCATCAGCTCTTGCAGTGTCTCCAGGTCGATCTGCCCGGGGGCCGTCTCGGACCCCGGCCCCGGGGAGGCGTAACTGAAAAGGCTACCCATAAACGGTCCCATGATCCGGGTGATTCTGCCCAGGCGACCCATTCCGACAATCACCAGGGGTACTTCGCTATCCAAAAGACCCATCAACCTGGCATTGTCTCGGGCTCGAAGCACGCGGCAAGCGATCTTGACGATGTCAGCACCGGCACCAAGACAACGCCGGATTATGCTCTTCAGTTCAAGACTCTCCGGTGTGCTCTGATGGTCGTGAAACGAAACGATAACCCGGCAGCCATGCTTCCGGGCTAGCGCCACCAGGCTCTCTGTGTATTTGATCTCAGAATGCAAATCGATATCGACGTAAGACGCACCGGCTTCTATGGCCGCGGCCATCAGAATCCGCCTTTCGGCTTGCGGTCTCGAACCCGATCTGTGCGTTGCAATCAACCTCTTCTTCTGCGAGAAAATCATGCATACGTCTTCTACAGCCGCGTCCATGCCATCAAGACGAACCTCGGCAAATTGCAGCTTTTCAAGCTTTTCCAGGCAGGCCGCCGGAGTAGGTTCAGTCAGACTTACACAAATTCGTCCGCCAAGACCGGTGGATGAGTTCGGGCTCAACTGATAATGTATATTCTTCGTCATTTCTTGCCATCCTTCCGAGTGAGGCGGGCAAGCTCATTCGGATCCTGCCGTCACGTCTCTTCTTGTCGGCCTTGAAAAACGGGTTCACATCGTTAAAACCGAGATCGAGTTTGGGCAATAGGAGTAATGACTCAAGCAACCGTCGCAATCTCCGCAACGAGTCGGATGAAAAATCACATTTTTCTACCGCCACACCGGCCTCGACCACCATTCCCGCGGCAACGGCTAGTCCATGGGAAACAGAAAACGATGTGGCGCCCTCGATTGCATGCGCGACGGTGTGCCCGAAGTTGAGTGTCGCGCGCTGGCCGAGTTCGCGTTCATCCTCCATGACAATCGCGCTCTTGATCTCGATACAGCGCTGTACGAGATACGAGTCAACGCCATGGGGCGACAACAATGCAGGGACGTTCGCTTCGATCCATCCGAAGAACTCTCCGTCAGCAATCACGGCGTGCTTGACCGCCTCCGCCATACCGTTACGCCACTCGTCGGGTGTGAGCGTGTCCAGGAGATTGGTATCAACCAACACGGCCGAGGGTTGGTGGAAAACACCCACAAGGTTCTTGCCGTGCCTGGTATTCACCCCTGTCTTGCCTCCGATCGCGGCATCCACCTGGGCTAGTAATGTCGTTGGAAGATTAACGGTCGGAACGCCGCGCATGAATGTCGCGGCGACCATGCCGGCCAGATCGATACTTATACCGCCGCCGAGCGCCAGCACACATGTGCTCCGATCGAAGCCGGCATCCAGTAGACTGTCCTCCAGTTTTTCTTTGACCCGGCGCGTCTTGCTCTGTTCGCCAGGTTCAAACTGCAGTATGATCATTTTTTCCACTAGCGGACGTAGTCTCTTTTCGATTTGCTCACCGAATAGCCCGATCACGTTGCTGTCGCCGATCACTGCTGCCGCCTGCCATTCATCTTCCCAAACGTCCGGTAGCGACTCGACTGCACCGCTGCCCACGCACAAGCGACAGTCATAATGGTTGTTGAATTTGAGCGGCAGCTTGAGCACTGTCTACTCTTCCTCGTCTTCGAGTGACAGGATGTTGTACTTCTGTATTCGCCTAAGAAGCTGAAAACGGCTGATACCCAGAAGTTTGGCAGCCTCCGCCTTGGCTCCATCGGTGTGGTTCAGCGCCCGGCGGATCAGTTTCTCCTCGAGCGTCTTCATGGTGTCGATACCGGGAATGAAGTCGATGGCGTGTGATTGGATCATCCCGGGCGAGTTACCCAGGTCGGAATACACCCTGTGCATTCGCTCGGGCAGATGTTTCAACTCGATACGACCCGATTCGGTCATTATCACTGCTCGTTCCAGAATGTTTTTCAACTCCCTGACATTTCCGGGGTAATCGTAGTCGAGCAACCGGCCGAGAACCTCCGGTGACAAGGGTTCCAGGCCGATATTCATTTTCGAACTGAAGAATTCGACGAAATGCTTGACTAGCACGGGAATGTCGTCCCCACGCTCTCGCAATGCCGAAATGTGAACTGGAAATACAGACAAGCGCTGGTATAGATCGAATCTGAAGCGTCCCTGCCTTACAGATTCCATCAGGTCGCGATTAGTGGCAGCCACGACACGCGCCTTGACTGCCTGTTCCTTGACCGAACCGACTCTTTGAAACGAGCGGCTCTCGAGAACCCTGAGGAGCTTGCCCTGCAAGGATAAATCCATGTCGCCGATTTCATCGAGTAGAATTGTTCCTTGGCCCGCTTCGTAAAAAACACCGTTCTTCATCTTGTCGGCGCCGGTGAAGGCACCCTTCTCGTGACCGAAAAGCAGACTCTCGACAAGAGAATTGGGTAAGGCAACGCAGTCTACCGAGATAAACGGGCTGCCTTCGGGCGCCGACAGCTTGTGGAGATAGCGCGCCGCGACTTCCTTGCCGACGCCGGTTTCACCGGTGAACAGAATCGTCGTCTCTGAGCGCCTGGCTACGCGCTCGATCTGCCTGCGCACCTGAATGATTGCCGGCGAGTTTCCAAGCAGCCCGTCTTTCCTGTGTTCGTCCCAGCCTGCGCCCGCCTGGCGAACCATGTCCCTGCGCCGGATCTCGAGAATACGATCGATAATCGGTCTGATATTGGTTTCCTTTATGACGTAATCATCGGCGCCCTGACGTATCGCCTGGATTGCGTTCTGTATGGTTTCGTAGGCCGTCATTACGATTATTGAGCACTTGCCCTGACGACCCAGAAGAACTGGTATCAGTCTGATTCCGTCATCATCCGGAAGCTTGTGATCGAGTAAAATAGCCTGGTACGAATTGCGCTGGCAGAGGGCCAGGGCCTCGGATGCGCACAAGGCGACATCGCAACAAATTCCGTTCCTCTCCAGTTCCATGCTGATCGTCTGGGCGAACAGCTTGACGTCCTCGACTACCAATACCCCAAAGGCCTTGTTGTCAAGGCTGTCTGGCGAGCCTTTGTCTCGAATCTTGATTGATTGCAGCATCAGCTTGATCTCCTCGGGAGAACGATCGAGGCGCGACAGCCTTCTTCCCGCAGGTTTTTGATCTCTATAGTTCCGCCGTGTGCCTTGATGATCTTCTCGCAAACGGCTAGCCCCAGTCCGGTTCCGTTTCCCTTAGTGGTAAAGAACGGTTTGAAGCATTCGTTGGGTCCGCATTTCAACCCGCCGCCCTGGTCGTCGATATGAATCATAATCTCCCCACCGTTTTCGGAGGCATGACAGACAATCTCGCTGTCGGCCGGCGAGGCTTCGATAGCGTTTTGCAACAGGTTATGAAGCACGTGGCGCAGGCCGTCATGATCGGCGATGATCTCCAGCCCGGTCTCAACCTGGGACGTGATAGTGACCCGGCCGCAGACTTGAGTTCCTTTCAGGAGTTTCAACGTGTCGCCGATGATCTCGGCCAGGTCTACTTTTGAAACCGTCGTGTTTCTGCGGGCTGCCAGAGAAAGATAATCTTTCAAGATCATGTCAAGACGGGTAACTTCACCGGACAGTGCATCCAGAATATCCCTGTCTTCCCCGGACAGGCGTTTCTCCCTGGTCAGCATTTCCAGCGTGGCGCCGATGGAGACAAGGGGGTTGCGTATCTCGTGCGCCAGTTGGGCCGCCATCTCGCCCATGGTTGCCAGGCGTTCTCTCCTCATCAAGTGACTGATGGAATCATCGGTACTTGTAATGCCGACTAAATTTGACTGATCGCGTATCAGCAGCAGGTAACCGACGACCTCGTTTTTACCGTCCGCCAAAAGCAGCGTTTCCACCTTTCCTGGAAATACCCTGCCATTCTTGCGTCGCACTAAAGCGAGATTTTCGAAGTAGCCGTTTGAGAGAAACAGAAACTGCTGGTTTAGAACTACGTTGATCTCGGCCGGATCCCTGAACAAGATGCCGACGGAATGCTGCTGCAACTCATCGGCCGAGAAGCCAAAAAGGCGTTCTGTAGCTTCGTTGCACGAGGTGATATTGAAATCGGTGTCGAGTAGCAAGGCCGGCGCCATGTCTCCCAGGGCAAACTGAAGCAATTGGTTCTGAGAGGTCGGTTGCGCATCGTGGGTCTCATATATGGCACACAAAACACATTTATCACCGTGAAGTTCCAAGCCGCACATCTCGATGCGGCACCCATCGGAAACCCATGCCGTTTGAACACCGGCTGCCTCCATGCCTGTCTGCAAGCCTATACCGTTCACGCCGTCGAATTCGCGAGACATGCTCTCAAGCTTTTCAAGCATTTGTCGGGAAATCTTCCTGTGAGCGCCATTACCATTTTTCGATACCTCGATGCCATCTATCTCGATGCAATCGCGATACTCATGCCCTATCAAGCGACCTGTGCTGTCGAACACCAGTTGAGTAAGCAGCGTGTCCTGAATCCGACTTCCTCGCGTCAGGGCGCCGGCAGCGCCCAGGCCCCTGAGTTCGTTCTCGATGATCTCGCCGATTCGCTGCGCGTAGCGCAGAAGAATCTCCCTTCTCTGAATACCGAAGGGCCCTGGATCCTCCTTGGTGAAAATGATTACGCCGAAATTCCTTCGGCCGCACTCGACCGGCACGCAGATGAATCTCTGTTCGCCGATCATCTCAGCCACCCGTTCGGCGACTTCGCCGGAGAAGGCGGTCGCGGCAAGCTCCGTAAGAGATGACGTTTCATACACCGCGTGATCTCTCCAGGCGGCGTAGACCAGACTGGACTCTATGCATTCGAAAGGAAAGGGCATGCTCTGTAAAGCGTTTCCAAACACTTCTTCGATGGCATTCAGCTCGACGCGCTTCTTGGCGATCAAGCCGACTCTCACGCGGGCGAACTTCTCCTTCTTATTGAAGATGACAAGGTTGGCCGATATACAACCCAGGATCTTGGCTGCGCCCCGCAGGATCGACTCGAGAATTCCCTCGATGCTCGTATCGACATCCGTCACTTCTTGCCTCGCGTCCGCCTGCTCGCTGCCCGGGCTGCCCTATTGCCGCTCATGATTGCACCCTCGATCGTGCACGGCAGGCCCGTAGCAGTCCAATCTCCGGCCAAGAACAAGTTGGTAAAGGCTGTCTCCGTTTCGGGTCTGATTGCCCGTTGACCCGATCCCGCGCGGATCGTGGCCCGAGGCACCCGGATCACCAGGCCGTCTTCCAGCTTCGCCGCGCGTGACTCCGGGAAAAAATCGTAAATTTCTGAAGCACACTCGTCGATCAGCCGGCGGCTGTCGTGCCTGATCCATTTCTCGGCGCTGCTGATGACAACGGAGACTCGCAGGCCTTCGCCACCGCGAACATCCTGGTGGTTGAACACCCACTGCAACGGGCTTCCCACGAAAGCCGCGTATGGGTAGCGCAGCCAGTGACGATCATACCATAGCTCGACACAAATTATCGACGATGAAGACAGGGCTCGCGCCCGTTCTCCGACGGCCTCCAGTTCTTTCCGCTCGCCGGTAATCGGAAGAATGTCCCAGGCCGGCACTGCCAGCACGAAGCAGTCTCCGGAATAGCTCTTACCGACGCTCGTGTGCGCCGCCGCTATGCCTCCCATTGGCCCGGTCGATAACCCGACCACTTTCTGGCCACAGATCAGGCGGCCGCCTGCTGAATCGATTGCGGCTACCGAGGGCGCAACAAAGAGATCGTACAAAGTGCCTACCGAAAGAATTGGAACCGCGTCAGCTCTCCTGTTGAAGAAGCCCTTGTCCAGAACGGTCGCTAACAGCAAGGCCGAGGCCTCTCGAACCGGCGTATTGAGCGTCGCCAATACCAGAGGTTCCCAGAAACCAGTAACGGCCCCTGAACTCTGGCCGCAGGCTGAAAGCCATGAATGAGCGTCTTTTTGATCCAATCCGTCGGGATCGGTGCGTACCGACCACTTGGCGGATGCCACCACCCTGGCCAGGCCGAGCCGTTCCCGCATACCCAACTGTGTCAATCCGAGCAGTCCCGGCAGGGCATGCAACGGCGACGGCAGCCTGCCCAGGCGATACGGATGCACCCGACCACCCGAAGACACAAATGGAGTCACGCCGGTCACACGAACCAGCGAACGCTCGGTTCCCAGACGCCTGCAAAGCGAGATTGCTTCCCGGTAACAGCCCAACATCAAGTGCTGTCCAAGATCGATACCCTGGGTATGGTCCTTTGGTACCAACTTGCGTATCCGTCCTCCAGGACGCGCGCCGCGTTCCAGAAGCGTGACTGCGTAACCCTGGTCGCCAAGCTTGATTGCGGCCGCCAGTCCGGCAAGTCCAGCGCCTATTACAACGGCTGATTTCATCTGTGTCCCCTAACCAGCGTCACTGGGTGCAGGCGATGTTTCAACGCTATGCCGATCTTCTCTCCCTTGCCAACGCTGACTCGAGTCGAAAAAACAGGAAAATCTTCTTCGATCATACGCGTCAACAAGCGCCGGTAGGTTTCCCTGAGCGCCTCGGGGAAAAACAGTCCGTGCCTCTGGCCCCTGGTAATCGCGCTCTCTGCCAGCCCGTAGAAATGCTCGGCCCGGCTGGCTTCGAAGCGAAGCAAACGCTTGAGCTTCATTGTCATTCTGCCCAGCATAATATCGTCTTCGGCCACCCCGAATGCCTGCAGGTCCTCACCGGGCAAGTAGATGCGGCCCAGGCCGGCGTCCTCTCCTACGTCCCTTATTACATTCGTCAGCTGGACGGCGATTCCGGTCAACTCTGCATACAGATCAACGTCTGCGGTTCTCTCGCCCAGAATGGTTACACAGACAAGTCCGACTGCCGAGGCCACCCGGTAGCAATACTCGTATAGTTGGGCAAATGATTGGTAACGAACCACAGTCAGATCTTGCTCTACACCGTCGAGAACCAATTCGAGGTGTTGACGCTGTACTCCGAAGCGATCGACGACCCAGCGCAGGGCGTTGCATACCTCGCTCTCGGGATTGTCTTCGAAAACGCTCTTCAGCCGAAATCGCCAGGCCGCAACGGCGCGAACGGCTTCTTCACTGTTCTCGGCAGCGTCCACCGCGTCGTCGACCTGACGACAAAAGGCATAGAAGACTGTCATGGCGTTACGTTGTTCATGTGGCAGGATCCTGAAGGCCGTCGCAAAGGACGAGCCTGATTCTTGAAGGATCCGCCGACAGGCGTAGATGGCGGTGGCGGCATTCATGCCGCGCTCCCCGTAAGCCGACTGAGCCCTGCCCCCACAAGCGTCCGAGCAAAAATGTATGCATTCAGCGCCGGCCGCCTGTGGATTATGGATTTCCCGCTGCGCCTGACCATTCGCAAGACGGCCCGGCCTCCCATCCAGACGGCCGTGAAGTACACGTTGCCCGGAAAGCCGGCCTCTACAAGCAGCCGACGCCCCTGCCTGTACAGCTCGCGCGTCCGGTTGGCCTCGAATACCATCAGGTCACCGAACAGCCGAGAGGGATTGCCGGAAAGCAGAGTCGATTCGTGAATCCTGAATCTATCCAGGTCTTCACGCGGGATGTAGATCCTGTTCCTGTGAGTGTCTACTGAAATATCCTGCCAGTGGTTCGTAAGCTGAAGGGCCGTGCAAATTTTATCAGACCAATCCGTGAACTCTTGCCCGGACAGTCTCAGCACGTCTAGGACGAGCCGCCCGACCGGGTTGGCTGAACGCCTGCAATAGTCGAGCAGATCGTTGAAGGTCTCGTAGCGCCGCTGCCTGCAATCCTGCCTGAAGGCGTCCAGCAAGTCACGAAACGGTTCGATCGGCAACTTGAGGCGGCGCATCGAGTTACCCAGGGCGATGAACACGGGGTGTCCGACCTCGGAATCGCGACAGACCAAAAGCTGCCGCTCCCACTCGTCCAGCAAGTGTTCGCGCATGCCTTCGAAGTGATCCTCGTCGGCGAAATCGTCTGCCATACGGGCGAAGGCGTAGATTGCGGCCAGGGCTTCCTGCTGCTGTTTCGAAAACAGGGTTATCGTCACCGGGAAGTTCTCGTAGTGCGAGTTGGTCAAACCCATGCAATACCTGTTGGCTGCCGTCAGGCTCCAACGCCTGCGCCCGAAGACAGGATCCTCCATAGACCAAGGTGCTGTCGGCGGTGCCCGCAAATCTCTTCTTCCTGCTTGTCTGAAAGACTCCATCAATCCCTCCCCCTTTTCTCTCTTCCAGGCCGACTCCTGCCGTGCAGGCGCATGTGACCCTTCTGGATGCCCTCGGTTGTTAAAGCACGCAACGCCGCCAAGTTGCTTGCCATCCCAACCGCGGCGATAACGCGCGCCAATTCGCCGGCGCTGTCCGCTCCCAAGATTCTCAGTGCCAGACGCGCGCAGGCATGCAGCCTGGTGGCACCACCGATAATGCCGACCGCCATGGGCATCTGGAGCCTCCCCCGCAGGCAGCCGTCATCACCACGGCTCCAGACGCACAGCGGTTTGTAACAGCCTGTCCTTGCCGCATACGCATGCGCCCCCGCTTCTACCGCACGCCAATCGTTTCCGGTGGCCAGTAACACTGCGTCTACGCCGTTCATAATGCCCTTGTTGTGAGTCGCTGCCCGGTAGGGATCCAACTCCGCAAAGCGCGAGGCCGATACAATACCGTCGCGCACGCAGTCGCCGTCGAAGCCGTTCATTTCCAGAGCAGCAGCCGGTACCTTCACCTGTGCAGTAACCATGCGGCGATCGGCCAGGTTGCTGAGTATCTTCAATCCAGCCCGGCCCCCGCTCAACGCCTCCAGACGCGGAACAAGCGCCTCGCCCATCGTGTTCACCGTGTTGGCACCCATGGCATCGAGCACCGAAACCAGCAGGTGTACAACCAGAAAATCGGCCTGCCCGTTCTCGTCATCCAGGCAACGAACCTCGATGTCACTGGGACCTCCGCCGAGTTTCACTAGAAGCGGATCGGCCCGGGCGGCATCCGCCAGTAGGTCAGCCTTGGCTTCGAGGATCTTGCCGAGGGCCCGAAGTGTGTCGGAAGTGAAGAGTTGAATCTGGCAAATCATCAGGGGCTCGCTGGCGGTCACACTGAATCCCCCGCCCGCGCGCACAATTCGGGCTGCGTTGGCGGCCGCAGCTACAACCGATGGTTCCTCAATCACCATCGGAACCAGCAACTGCCTTCCGTTGATCACGAAGTTGGGAGCCACCGATAAGGGCAGCGCGTGGACTCCAACTACGTTTTCGACCAGGCGATCCGCCTCGGCCACACTCAGGCCGCCCTGCTGCATGATCGGCAGCAATCTGCCCGGAGACTCGGACAACCACTCGGCCAGTTGCCGCCCGCGCTCGGGCAGCGACAGGCTGTACCAACCAGGCAAGCGTGAATTCTTGGCACTGTTTTCCACCTGGAAAAACCTCCTGCTCAGCGACAACTTCAGGCGATCTCGGCACGCACTCCGTGCCTTGCCATCCCGAGAGAGATGGGTTGCAGGCCCATGTCAGCCATTCGCTCGAGAAACGGCCCACGATCGACGCCGGCTGCAAAAGTTGCCAGCAAGATATCCCCTCCCCCGGCGCCCGAAGGCTTCAATGCGCCCCCCGCTCGTTGCGCCTCGAGTGCGGCGATTCTTGTCCGCTGATCCACGATCGCTGTTCCGCTCTTTTTTCCCAACACGTCCATCAACTCACAATAACGTCTGATGATCGGCAGCAAGTCTCCGTTTCCAGTTCTATTGACGTCGCTCGCATAAGCTGCATAACGCGCCGACAACTCTCCCATCTCGCCGATGATCTCCCTGTAACCTGCCGGATCAATTTGACGCCAACCGTCCACGCTCGTGACGAGTCGCGGCGTCGAGGAAGGCCGACCCGTCCAAAGAAACGTCAACTCGAGACCAGGCTTCGGCGAATTCTCGTCCAGCGTCTTGAGCCCCTCATTTTTTTCATAATTCACGACGATCGTCTTGCCGAAAAAAGAAGCGGCCAGATCGGCACCGCTTCCGTGCAGCTTTTGGAAGCGGTCGTGTATTCGGCGGGAGATGCACCACATCTCATAGCGCACGTCGTCATCTTCGATATTCCAACCCTGCCGATGAAAAACCGATGCTACCGCGCATGCACAAACGGCCGCCGAACTGCCGAGGCCAAGCTTGAGATCCCCCTGCCGCAGTCGTGAGGAATCTGCAACGTAGCTGTCCTCGGATCGCTCCACGCCCAGCAGGCGCTCGCACTCCGAACAGGCAAAGTTCGGCAATGTCTCATTGCCTGCAGTCAAATAGGATTGGCTCAGGCACACGTAGCGATCGATCGGCATGACTACGGCGGGAAAACCATCCCGCACAGCGTACTCGCCCATTAGAAACAGTTTACCGGGCGCCGAAAATCGTGCAGCTTGCGCAGCGATCATGGCAGATACTCCACACCCGGGCCGGGATGTTCGACGATGACCCGCTTGACTCCCTCGATGCATTCCAGAGCCGAACCGATCTTCGCCGCCTGTTTGTCCGGGCAGAGCACTTTGACGTTGGGTCCGGCGTCGATCGTCAGATAGGCTGACAGCCCCTCTTCCCTGAGCGTCCATACTCTGTGCATCACTGCAACCGATGCCGGGTTCCAGTACAGCAGCGCCGGTTTGCTGCTGAGCGCGACCGAATGCATCTTGAAACACGAAGACTCGACGATCTCACCCAACCTTGAAAAATCTTCTTTTGCTATCGCTCGCCTGGCCGCCTGTAGATCGTCAGCGTGTGTCCGCAGCCAGCTTGCGTAGAAGGGTGAAGTCGTCCGCGAACGTTCCATGCCTTCGCTGGAGCCGACTTTTTTGGGCATGCTCTCGCACACGGCTATCACCAGGCGCACCTGCCACTTTTCGGCAGGCGCCAACTGTTCGATCCTGCAATTCGGCTCGTCATCGGGACCGTTGAGGTGAAGCTCGACGAAGCCTCCCAGCAAGCTCCTTGGAGCAGAGCCAGATCCGCGCTGTGCCAATCTTGCCAGCACTGGTTCCGGCAGATTCAGGCCAGCGGCCCGCGTAGCCGCGCATGCCAGGGCGGCGAAACCGGATGCTGACGAGGCCAGACCGGCCGCTGTCGGAAAACTGTTATGAGATTCGATGCGTGCAAAGAGATCGAGTGCCGACATTTTCCTGACCAATCCCATGAAACGGCCGGCCCTGGCACGGGGGACATCCGCGGCCTCGACCCCGTCCAGAAATAATTCGTCGCGATCGAGATCGGGGTCGAAAGCCACTCTGGTGATCGTCTGCAGGCCGTCTAAAGTCAGCGAGATACTGCCTGAGGCCGGCAGGTTGCTGCCGGCATCCGCCTTGCCCCAGTACTTGACTAGGGCGATGTTGGCCCTGGCTCGTGCCGTCGCCGGTTTCAGTTCCAAGCGTATGCTCCGTCGAAAAGTGTGAAACGCTTCCCCGAATATCCCCGTCGCCGCCAGGCTTCCAGAACCTGATCCTCGCGCCCGGCTGCATGCGCGACCACTCCACCGCCGCCGCCCGCCCCGGTCAGCTTTGCTCCGCGGGCGCCTGCGGCGACTGCCAATTCGACCATTTCGTTCAACTCGGAACACGAGACACCCAGCCTGCACAGGGCTTCATGGTTGGCAAGCATTGCCCGACCCAGCCCGTCACAGTCTGCGCTGCGCAGTGCTTGCAGCCCGTCGTCCAGGCAGGCCTCGATCTCGTCGAAGATCGCCTCGACGAAAAATTCGTTCTCTCTGCGAATGCGTCCTACGCTTGCAACCATCTCGTAAGTCGAGTGCTCGATACCGCTGTTCCCCACCAATAGCTCAAGATCCCCGCAGGGAACACGTAAAGCACAGGAATTGATATGCTCATAAGCGGATGAGTCAGGTTCTTCCGTTCCCCAACCGTTACGCCTGAATAGACACAGACCTCCGTACGTGGCTACTGTGTCGTCGAGTCCCGAGGGAGTCCCATGAAATACTTTCTCCAGCCGGTGCGCCGAGTTCCTGACCTGTTCCTGCGATAGTCTCACCCGGCGTACCTGCGCGAGTGTCATGGACAATGCAACCGCCAGCGCCGCAGAGCTTCCAAGACCCGC
>Ga0315535_1000132_pt1 | contig 47135 bp, 30 predicted proteins | sample SalMarSW160220MG_2_FD_203092 | JGI IMG/M metagenome (GOLD analysis project Ga0315535, IMG submission 203092) | Salt marsh sediment microbial communities from the Plum Island Ecosystem LTER, Massachusetts, United States - Salt Marsh Sediment SW1602-20 ... | reverse complement strand
CGGCCTTATCTCTATCTTGTCGTCCATTACCACCGGTCGCTTCTTGGCCTCTCCAACCAGCAACACCACGGGAGCACGGGTATAGGGAACAATCGGCGCATAGGCCACGTCCAGGCCAAACATGCCCACGTTAGTGATCAGGCAGGCGCCGAAGGGATCGCGTGGTATACCCGGACAGCGCAGGTTGAGTGTGTAGGAAATAAATGCCACTAATTTGAGCACGAACCTCATTAGAAAGCCCGGGATGATACTCATCAGCTTTGAAGACTTCTGCAAGTCCGTATCCTTTTTCTCCCGCACTCGCTTGAGCTTGGCAGCCACCTCGTCTGCGATGCCGGCCACGCCCTTTTCGTCAGCACGGTTGACCTTGACACTGGTCAAATCATCGCGGCCCGATTCATGTTTGACCGCGGCCAGAACGAAGACATCCACCAGCTTGCGCAGGTAGATGCGTCGCCAGCGAATGAAAGCATTCAGGTCGGGATGGTGGGAGAGTGCCAACGCCATGGCCCTGGCCACCATGTGCGTCACTGTGACTCGCGGGCCACCCTCGGGCTGCCGGTCGCGCCAGGCGTAGGCCTTGGTCAGATCGATTTCCAGCGTGCCGTATATCTGCGGATCTCCCGGTCCATGCCAGGTTCCCAAGGCCACCTTGCGAAAAGGCGGCGTGCGGCGCAGCGGCTTTACCTGTACGTTTCTAAGTCCCATTTCGTCTCTCCATCTCAGGTAATCGAGGCTCCTTTGCCTTAGTAACATCTTGGGGACGGGTTTTCCATCTCTGATGCATCCAGACCCACTCAGCGGGGTGTCGACTAATGAAATCTTCGATTCTTGCCGTCAGTCTGCGGGTATCCTCACACACGGCTGCGTCGAAGTCGGGAAGGTCGCAAGGAGTGTATTCCTCCAGGATAATTTCGTACCCTCCCCGGGAGCTACGGTGGTTAAAGCCGGTCACAACCGCGGCGTTTGTCTTCCTAAACAACACGGCCGCAGCCGAGGGAGTATAGGCTTCGCGCCCGAAGAAAGGTACGAAAACTCCGGGTACTTTCGTATCCTGGTCAATGAGAAAACCCATGACCTCGCCGCGCCGCACAACGGCTACCATCTGATCAATGATCCCCGGATCGCCGCGCCAGATAGTGTGCACCGAGCCAGCCTCTCGGAAACGGTGAATCAGTCGGGTAAACCGCGGATCATAAGATTTCTTGCCGATTGTATTTATCGGGTAGCCCAGCCGGGCGAGCGTACGAGCCATGAGCTCCCAGCTACCGCAATGGGAGCTTACGAACACGACACCGCGCCCTCTGGCCAAGGCATCGTCGAGCGCTTTGCGGGATACAAGACCTACTTCAACGAAAGAAGTAATCTCGCCAATCTTGCGAACGTTGACTAACTCGGCCGCCGCACGTCCGAAATGCTCGAAGACCGAGCGAGCAATGTTCTCGATTTCGTTCGCGTCTTTTTCAGGAAAAGCCCGGCCAAGATGGCGTATTGTTTTCTCTCGTTCGTGCCGGGCGTGCAGAAAAACGCGCCGTCCGAGCCAGGCGCCGAACCTTTGCGAGCGCTTGAAACTCATCATGCGGACGAAAACCATCAACATCCGCGCCAGTAAATAAATCACGGCGTTCTTGATTTTCTTGCCCATAGGCAGTGAAATCCGTCAGCCCGCTGACCTGGACTCCTTGTATTTCACGGCAGCCGCCACGAAGGCCGCGAAAAGCGGATGAGGCTTGAAGGGTTTCGACTTGAATTCCGGGTGGAACTGACAGCCGACAAACCATGGATGATCGGAGATCTCGCACATCTCAACCAGTTTTCCATCCGGCGACAACCCGCTGAAGACCAAGCCCCCGACCGCGAGTTTCTCTCGATAGTCATTGTTGACTTCAAAGCGGTGCCGGTGGCGCTCGGAAATTTCTGTCTGACGATAAATCTCCATAGCGCGCGTGCCCGCCGTCAGCTTGCAGGGGTAAGCACCCAGGCGCATGGTGGCACCCTTGTCCTTGATGTCTTGCTGGCTTTCCATTAGGTGAATCACCGGGTGCGGGGTTTTCGCGTCGAACTCGGTGGAATTGGCCCGCTCTAGTCCGGTCACGTTGCGGGCAAACTCGATCACCATCATCTGCAAACCCAGGCAGATACCGAAGATTGGAATCTTGTTTTCGCGCGCGTAGCGCACGGCGTTTATCTTGCCCTCGATGCCTCTCTCGCCGAAACCGCCTGGGACAAGAATTCCGTCAACATCAGCAAAGGCTCCGGAAACGTCATCTGACAGTTGTTCAGAGTCGACATAGACCAACTCGACGCGGCCTCCGCTAGCCAGGCCACCATGCAAGAGCGCTTCGTGAAGGCTCTTGTATGAGTCGATCAGGTGCACGTACTTTCCGACCACCCCGATGCGGGCCACCTGTTTTCCATTGCGCAGGGTTGCGACCACTCGCCGCCAGTTGTCGAGAGAGGCGGCCCGTGACCAGATGTTGAGCATCTCGGCGATCTTGTCGTCCAGACCCTGCTCCTTGAGCAACAGAGGCACGGCATAGACGGTGTCCACATCCGGACAATCGAAAACGGTAGACCGGCTGGTAGAGCAAAACAGGGCAATCTTGTCCTTGAGATCCTGACCCAGAGGTTGCTCGCAGCGACAAACAATAATGTCAGGCTGGATGCCGATCTCCCTGAGTGCCTTGACGCTGTGCTGGGTGGGCTTGGTCTTCATCTCGCCAACCGCCTTGATATAAGGCACGAGCGTCAGGTGAATGTAAACAGTGTGCTCCCTCCCGACATCCGTGCGCATCTGACGAATTGCCTCGATATGCGGCAGCCCTTCGATGTCTCCGATCGTGCCGCCCACCTCAACGATGCACACGTCAACGCCCTTGGCTGCGCGATGAATGCGCTCTTTGATGACGTCCGTCACATGAGGAATAACCTGAACCGTTTTTCCGAGGTACTCTCCGTGACGTTCCTTGTTGATTACCGTGTCGTATACCTGTCCGGTCGTTACGTTATTGTTGGCGGAAACCGGTTCATTGGTGAAACGCTCATAGTGACCAAGATCGAGATCAGTTTCGGCCCCATCGTCGGTGACGAAGACCTCTCCGTGTTGATAGGGGTTCATTGTTCCCGGATCCACGTTGATGTAAGGATCCATTTTCATCATCGAGATCTTCAGCCCGCGGTTCTCCATCAAGGCCGCGATGGAAGCGGAAGCAACACCCTTGCCCAACCCTGAGACAACTCCCCCTGTCACGAAAATGAACTTTGTTTGCTTCTGGGTCACGCCGTCAGACCTCCTCCGCCGAACCAGGCAATCCGGCAAATTTTCCATCTTTGAAAAAATGTGTTTGGACCCGAAAACGGGTGAATGGAATCTTATAAGGGTGCACCCCTGAGGAAAACAACAGCACCCTCCCCTTGTCAATCGTTTTTTCCCGGGGGCGTTTGTCGAACTATCTTGCCATGTTTAGTCCGATGGCCTAAGATCTTATATAGAATGAGAAACATGCTCCTATTAGTGTGCCTGTGTTTTCTAGCTGTCAGTTGCGACTGCAACCGGGACGCAGGCAAGGAGCAAAAGCAAGATGCCGGCCCGGGCCAGGGGATTTTACGCACCGCCAGAATCGTTTTCAGCAGCGGAAACGTGCGGGTCAAGAAATCGGGCTCGATGGAGTGGTTACCGGCCAGGCGCGACATGGAGCTATCCATCGACGACAAAGTGCGCACACTGCGTGACAGCTTTGCCAATATCGAATTCGAGAGCGGCGGCCTGTTGCGGGTAGGCCCCGAGAGCCTGGTGGTTGTGACTGATCTGCGCCTCGAACCCGTCGACCAGGCACGTCGCTACACCTTCACATTGATGGAAGGAAAGGTGGAAGCCGAATTAAGCGCTTTAGAGAAGGGAGCCTCGGAGTTCAAGATCAGGACGTCGTCAGCCGAGACCAGCCTGCTGCACCGTGAGGTGGCTTTCCAGTGAAAGGCTTTGTTACGACAATAAGTCTGGCAGCACTGGCTACTCTTGTCGTCCCGGCCTGGGGTCAGGTCAGAGAGCCACCGGCTGCTTCAGCTGTTTCCAAACTACCCGCCAAGATCAAAATCTCGAAGGATCAAACGCTTGAAGAGATCGCTGAGAAATTCTTCGGCGATCCATCCGCTGCCGTGGAAATCCGGGCATTGAACTCGATTGCTGACGGGGAGCAACCCGATTCCGGGGCCGAGATCCGCCTACCGGGCCAGGAGCGTGACAGAGTCTTGACCGCCTTGAGGGTGGCCACTCAGGCATTGGCCCAGGCAAATGCCGATGGCGCGTCGGAGTTCGCCCCCAAGGATTATAAGTCGGCCGCGGACAGCCTGGACCGGGCCAAGAAAGCGCTTTCACGCGCTGCCTACGCCGAGTGCCGCCGGCTGGCAGACGAGACATGGGCCTTGGCCCGCCAGGCCCGCAAGGCAAGCCTTGCCAAGCGTCCCAAGAAGAATCGCTTCGAAGTATCGGTAGATCGCAAAGGCGATACCCGTGTGGCGGTGCTATCGGGAGACGGCGTCAAAGTCAGCGCCGGCAAGAAGAGCAAGACCGTCAAACAAGGACATGCAGTCCGTGTGGAAGCCGGTCAGGCTCCTTCGGACTCGTACCCGTTGCTTGACCCGCCTACTCGACTCTTACCGGCCAAAGGTTCCATACTGGTCACGGCCGCAATCTACTTCAACTGGAAACCCGTAGCCGGAGCTACCAGATACGTGATCCTGATCGCCGGCGATCCCCACGGGCAACAGGCAATTCGCCAGATGACAACCGAGAATACTTCCTTGCTTTTCAAGTCCAGCCTGCCCGATGGGCAATACTACTGGTTTATTAGGACGGTCGACCCGCGCGGATTGGTCGGCCGGGCATCACCCGCGAGGAAGTTCATCTTGCGGGCTTCCCGGGGCAATGGCTCAAACATCAAACAACCCGCGCATGAAGATGCGGGCCATGGAGACTGACAATTGAATTTGACTGCCCTTGTCTGCGACGACGACTCTTCCTACCGTGCGGTTGTGCGTGACCTGCTGGAGGCCCAGGGTAACAGAGTAATCGAGGCCAGGGACGGACAGGAAGCACTATCCATCTTCATGAAAGAGAAGATCGACCTGGTGGTCACCGACTTCTTGATGCCCAAGCTGGACGGCCTGCAGATGATCCGCAGCATTCGCATGACCGGCAAGCAGGGATCCGTCCCGGTTGTCTTGATGTCGGCTATCTCGAGAGCGCACATGTTGGAGGATTCCCCCGAGTGGGGCCCTGATTACTACATCAACAAGCCTTTCAAGCCAAAGAAGATGGCCAAACTCCTTGAACGTGCTGTGAGCGATCTGAACAAGCGGCGATGAAGCTCTTTCGCAGTATAACCTTGATGTTGTTGTTTCTGACCGCCGTTCCGATTACGGTAGTCGGGTTCATCCTGATTGATTCCAGTGTTGACACGCTGAAGACACTGACGTGGGAACTGCAACAAGAACGCGCAGACCACGCCGGCCGTGCTGCCGAAGCATTTTTCGACAACGTAATCTCCGATCTCGACCTGCTGCTGTCCAATTTCTCGGTCGCCAACATGAACCTGCCCCAGCGACAGGAATTGTTGTCCTTCATTCTCCAGAAACGGCCCGAAGTCAACATCATCGCCTTCTACGACGAACACGGCCGGGCCTTGCACAACCTGCTGGCATTCGACTCTCGGCGTATACTGCCCTCCGAACTCGCCGATCACCAGGCCAGGATCGCCTCGATCCTGTCCAAGGGCAAGCCGGACACGATCGAATTCTCGGCACCCTACGATATCCAACGCCGGGCGCGTCCAGAGGTTTCAATCGAGACCCGCAGTGAGACGGCTGTAGCCATGACGGTCAAGCTCAACGCCGGCGACGCGGCTTACCTGGGCATGGAGATCTCTTTGACCTCGTTACAGGAGATCATCGGCAAGCTGCGCGTGGGAGCCCGGGGCAATGTGCTGCTGATCGATGCAAACGGTTTCCTGGTGGCCGACAAAGCCGGTACGGCACGCGGGGCTGCCGACGATCGGACAGAGAAGTCGAGACGACTTTCGGCATTCCTGGCCGGTATCCTGGCTCCTCGCGGCGACAGCAACGCACCGGCTCCGCGTGTTTCCGGCGCGCGCCCCGTTCGAATGGGAGGCGACCGGGGAGTGCTGGCGGCCTATTCGCCGTTGGCGCGCCCTGCCTGGCTGATGGTTTCCATAGAGCCCCTGGATGAAGCGTATGTCGCCACGCGCAAGATGACCTGGCAGGTAGTCAGCGTCGTGCTGGTCAGTCTGGCTCTGGCGCTCGGCCTGGGCGTATTGTTTGCATTCGGCATCACGCGCCCGGTCGGCAAATGCGTCTCCGGCGCCTTGCAGATTGCACGAGGCAATTTCGGCACGACATTAGACGTCAAGACCAGAAACGAAATAGGAGAACTGGCGCACACCTTCAACTACATGTCGCGGCAACTGCTCTACTATGACCGTGAAAACAAAGACCTGGTTGCCACCCTCGAACACGGCTACCTGGAGACCATCCGTGCTCTGGCCAACTCCATCGACGCCAAGGATCCTTACACCCGAGGACATTCCGTGCGGGTGACCAGTGTGGCACTGGCGCTCGGCCGCAAGCTCGGCCTCGACGAGGTGCAAATGCGCTACCTGCGCTTCGGCGGTATCCTGCACGATATCGGAAAGATCGGTATCTCCGAGGAAATATTGGCCAAGAAAGGCCGCCTGTCTGAAGAAGAAATGAAAATAGTCCGCAATCATCCGGTGCTGGGCGAAAAGATAATCGAGCCGATCGATTTTCTGGCGCCCGTTAAAGAACTGGTCTTGCACCACCATGAGTGGTTTGACGGCAGCGGTTATCCGAGCGGCCTCAAGGGAGAAAAGATTCCTCTGGGAGCCAGGATCATAAACGCTGCCGATACCTATGACGCAGTCACCTCGGAGAGGCCTTACCAGGAGGCCGTCGACAACCGTGAGGCAATCGAGATCCTGAGTCGCCTGCGCGAGCGGCAGATCGACCCGCACATATGCGACATCTTGATCGCCATAATCGAAGAGCGCCTCGCCGACGGCGAACTCAAGCCGAGCGAGTGGGAAGACGAGTATACCGATCCGACTTACTGATCGTTTAGCGTTTCGAATACTGGAAGCGCTTGCGCGCGCCGGGCTGACCGTATTTCTTGCGCTCCTTGACGCGTGAATCGCGGGTAACCATTCCAACCTTTTTCAGGATCGGTCTGAACTGCGGGTTCATTTTCATCAGGGCCCGCGTGATACCGTGGCGGATGGCGCCAGATTGACCGGCCAGGCCGCCGCCGGTGACATTGACAGTGATGTCGTACTTGCCGCGGGTCTCGGTCAGGTCGAAAGGCTCATGAAGAATCATCTTCAGCGTTTCGCGGCCGAAATACTGGTCGATCGGGCGTTTATTGACCGTGATCACCCCATTGCCGGGTTTCATCCACACCCTGGCGACGGCCGACTTTCTCCTGCCTGTGGCATACCACTGTTGAACTTCGCTCATTGTCCAATCCCTTCAAGCACGATCTTCTCCGGCTTCTGCGCCTCATGCGGATGCTCGGGTCCGGCGTAGATCTTGAGTTTTCGGATCATGGAATAACCCAGGGCACCCTTGGGTAACATTCCCTTTACGGCGCGCCTGATCAGCTCGGTTGGATGCCGCATCTGCATGGTCTGCGCGTTGCGCTCGCGGAGGCCACCGGGGTAACCGGAGTAGTCGTAGTACCTCTTCTTCTCCATTTTTTTCCCGGTAAGCCGCACTTTCTCGGCATTGATGACGACGACGAAATCGCCGGTGTCGACATGTGCTGTGAAACTGGGGGTATGTTTGCCGCGCAGGATGGCGGCAACCTGGCTGGCGATCCTGCCCAGGACACCGTCAGCGGCATCCACCAGCAGCCAGTGTCGCTCAACGTCGCTCTTCTTTACATGCAAAGTCTTCATCACCCGATTCCTTCCTGTGATCCCGGCAAGTGCCCGGGAACGCTCTTATTAGGCGAAGCCACCAGGAATGTCAAGGAGATTTGCAAAAAAAGTAAAACAACACTCAATCCCACCATTACCCAAAGAAATGTCTTCATTTTCCCCCTCCTTGGAGAACTCCTGATTCAGAACTGTCGCCTGTCTAGGCGGGTATTGTCAAGGTATCACTCAGGATCGCAGACGCCTTCGCATGTCTGCTCTATTTGGCCTTCTGGACGCAAGAAGAGATCTATCTGCTGGATGACCGCCGGCAACTCCCGGACGTGTGAGTGCACGCCGCTGTCCTCGTCGGCCGGGCGGGCCTCGGCGGGCGGGGGGGCGGCTCCCAGATCGAACTCCACCAGGCCCGAGCCGTCCAGGGGATAGGCCGCTTCGGTAAGGGCTGGAACTTGCGTCGGGCTTGGCTGCATCAGCTTCAAACCCAATGCCCGCGCATGGTACTGGGTGGCCATGTTCGGCACCTGGGTATCGTTGAGTCCCATGTGCATCAACAACCTGCGCGCGGACGGTCCTTTGGAATAGGTGTTCGAGAGCAGGTGCGGGGCATAAGTTATCGGATCTATCCTGTCGAAGGTCGTCTGTGTTAAAACCATGAACTTCTGCGTGTCCAGGGGGTCTGGAATATACATGTTGATGAATTCCATAAACGAGGCGAAGGGCAGCGCGCGGGGCATCATCAGCGTCAAGGACGCCCCGCCAACTCCCAGCACGGCCCGGTCGATTTGCGGAGACAGGGCCAGGTAGGTGCCTCCCAGGATGTGGCCCTGGGAGTTGCCGTAGTAATACAACTGGTCCGGATCATACAGCGGATGATCGTCAACCTGGATCTCCGGCCGTTCCAGCAGCGGACCTTGCACCGCGTAGGCCAGCGCGATGAAGTTGGCCATGGCCTGGTGCAGGCGATCGGTGAAGTCCGCGATCTCCGAGGGTCGCGAGGCGATGGCGTCGATCACCAGGAACACGTCCGGCCTGGACATCCCCCACCAGTCGGCCGCAACAAAGACGAATCCGTCGTCTTCCAGGGTATCCTCTAGATGACCCAATTCCGACTCGCTGTCGCGCTCGCCGAAAAAACCGTGGCCGTATTGCAGCACCCTGGCCGGCGGGTCTCCGGGCGCCCGGGCGGCCAGGCTGCGCGGGATCAGCATCGTGAAGGGCACTTGCGTCAACCCGTTCTGGGCCACCCGGCCCTGGGCATCGCGAAAAAGACGCGCCCCGGGGTCGGCGTCTTCCAGGTACAAGGGAACTTCGACCGTGCCGTCCAGCCTGCGAAAGATCTTCTGATCGACGTCGTCTGTGACCTGTGTTATCGAGATCTCGGGAACGTGCGATGAGAAATAGTCCATGACCATCTCGCGTACCGCGAGCATGTCGCCGGTGACATTCTCCTCGCTCTCGGTGCTGAAATCCCAGGCCAACTGCAGGCTGTCGCGCGAAATACCAAAGTCTTCGATCAGCGGAAATATTCCGCTCTCGTAACGCACGGCCAGCGGCCCCAGGATGGGATCTCCGCCGGTCAAACCGTCGCGGATGCGCCGGAAGCCCTCGGGGGCGGACAGCGGGCCGCCACCCGGGCCTTCCAGATCATGGATGGCCACCACATAGCGTCTCTGGTTTTCCAGACGAACAAGCGGCCTGATAAACAAGGCCCGGCGATCGTCGCTCTCGGCCATTGGATCCAGTTCGGCAAAGTGCAGAACGGGCTCGCCCGTCTCGGCATCCAGCAACACCGTCGGACTAGAAGGCAAAAGAGAAGCGAAAACGTCGCCGGTGTGAAAAACCAGATTGCCCGCATCCACGCCGGCCGGGAAAACCGCTAAAATCGGTCCGGCGGGGGAAAAACCGTCCGCCGGGTGCACGCTGGTCGGATCGGCGGGCAGGTGATCGGCCGGCGTGTAGACGGTCGCTTGCTCGGTCAGGCGGATACGCGACCCTGAGGGCATGGAATCGTCGGCGACCAGGAAATAATCCGTGGGATAGGGCAGCAGGCAGTCGGCGTACGGTGCGAGTGGATTGCAGCCTTCGGGCACCTTGTAGGGACTGAGGTCACTTTCCTCAGAACCGCAGCCGCAAAGAAAAGCGACCAGTATAAATACACAGCCCGGCAACCATACCTTAGTCGGCAATCGCATTCCGGTAGTCCTCCTGACGGTAGTATACCATCATCTGGCACAAACCGTGTGCCAGGGCCGTTTTGCCTGCGCGGGTGCGATCGCGGCTTTCCAGGATCTCGCGCATCTTGTCCGTCGGCCAGCGTCCCCGGCCAATCTCTACGCAACTGCCGACGACGTTACGCACCATCTGCTTGAGAAAACCGCGCCCGAAGATGTCCAAAATGAGCGCCGGCGGCCGGCTGCGCCAGACTATGCTGTCTAGCGTGCGCACGGCGTGGCTCGCCTCGCAGTCGGCCGCCCGAAAGGCCGAGAAGTCGTGTTCACCGACCAGGCAGGCGCTTGCTTCTTGCATGGCCTCAACGTCCAGCGGCGCCTTGATATGCCAGCGAAAGCGGCGTTCGAGCACCGGGCGCACCCGCTGATTGTGGATCGTGTAACGATAGTGCTTGCCGACCGCGTCGCGGCGCGGGTCGAAACCTTCGGGTGCCTGGTCGGCCGCCAGCACGGCGATGTCCTCTGGCAGCAGGCTGTTCAACCCCTCGCGGATGACCTCGGGCGAGTGCCGCGATTCGTTGACCAGAGCCGCAACCTGGCCCCGGGCGTGAACGCCGGCATCGGTGCGCCCGGCGCCAACAACCCGGGTCGTAAGACCGGTCATTTTCAGGAAGGCCTCTTCCAACTCGCCTTGTATGGTAGATTGCCCCGGTTGGATCTGCCAGCCGTGGTAACGGGTTCCATCGTATGCAATTGTGAGGCGGACTTTCCCTGACAAGCGCTCAGAACTCCATCATCAGGCCGAACATGAAGGTCTGGTCGCCGACGTTCATATGGCCCGAGGCCCCGAACTGGTCGATCCATGACATGCTGTACTCGGCAAAGAAAAAGCTATTCATTACTCCGACCTGGTTTTCGAGGTGACTGGCCGCCTCCTGGTCGAGGACGTCCAGCAGCAGTTTCAGCCCGACCGAGAAGTGTCCCCCGAATATGCCGCCGCGGGCCGTGTACGATTTCCCGGACTCGTCCTCGTAAGACGCTATGTCACCCACGCCGTCGAGCACCCACCAGACGTAGTAGTCCAGCCCGCCCACCACATACGGCTCGAACGGAATACGCCACCAGTCCATCAGCTTGTCGAAGGTATATCCGACATTCAACCGGAAAGGCACCAGGTTGAACACCGTGGTGTCGCTGCTCTTGTCGCCGCTCTGTGTGCGACCCTTGCCCAAGTACTGCACGAAGCCGAATGAGCCGCCGACGCTCACCACTCCGAAGCCGCGCCAGATCTCGTAGTCGAGACCCAACTCGAAGAGCATCTCGCTACCGCCGCCGAAGATCTCCTTGAAAGGCTTGCCAGAGAGGTCTTTTTCGCTGTCGACCTGCGGCGTATAAGGCCCGAAGCGGACCTGGAACTGCATGTTCGGTACGCCGCCAGAGACGGCCTCGCCGGAATCCGAATCGGTGCCCGGATGCGACTTGTCCTGCGCCCGGGTCCGGCTGCCGACTCCCATGACCAGCAACGCGGCAATCAAAGCCATAAGAGCCGGAGGCGCCGAAGCGCGTGCCGAGCGCCGCATCTTCTGAAAATATTTCTTTCCAAGCAGCCCGAGTATCAATAGTGCTGCAAGCAGTACCAATAGCTCAAAGGTTCCCAAACTAAGATCGGCCCGGGCAGCCACAACCAGCGGGGCCAGCGATAATCGCGCTGCGGCGCGGTGCAGGTCCGAGCCGCGAATAGCCCGCGCCCAACGAGGGCCGAAACGATAGTAGGCCGCGACCAGGCCGCGTCCCGTAGCAGTCGGCATCAAAACACTATCCCTGAAGGCGCGCAAGGGCACTACCATTGCATCCTGGTAAGAACCGTAAGCGGCGGTGGCCACGAAGCAGAAACCGCCGTCTTCGCCCCCGCCTTGCCCGCGGTAGTATTCAAAGAAATCTTCCACCGGTTCCGGCGTGCCGGTCATGGTGTTCGAGTCTTCGCTCTCGTTCATGGCGACGTCGACGGCCGTCATCCAGACCTCGTAGGTAACGTCGTTGGTCAGACCGGTGATCTGAAAGCTGGTCGCCTCGCCGTTGGTCTCGGTCGCCTGGTGATCTTCAGTTGTGCCTTCCTCTCGGTAGTGGAGGATGTAGCTATCGAGGTCGTCGTCCGACGGTTTTTCCCACCTGACCTTCAGGTTGGTCTCGCCCGGATCGACCGAAGTAATTGCGGGCGCGCCGGGCGGCTTAGTGTCGAAACGAATCGGCGTCCCGCCGCTGTAGATGTAGTTGTAGAAGCCTGTAGGCTCATCATACTGCCACTTGATGCAGAAATAGTAGTCTTGCTCGTCTTCGGTGGCGCAGTCGAGGCCGGTAACGTCGCTCAGGTAAAGCTCGTCGCCGCTCACTGGAAACGTGCCGCTGGTCTGTCCCTCGCTGATGCTGACATCGACCCCTTGGCCCGACACCTTGCCGATCTCGACCAGGGCCGAGCCGCAAGTATCGTCTATGGCCAGAAATACGTCGCCCTCCTGCTCCCCGACCCAGGCGGTGTTGCTACTGCTATCAAACGTCCACGAGATCTCCAGCTCGGTCTCGGCGGCTGCTGCGCAGCTTTCGATATTGAGATAATCCCGGTTCGAGGGCTTGACCAGACTGACGTTCAGATCCACCGGATAGTCGGACACCGCCCGGGCCGGAAATGCCCAACCTACCGCAAGCACGCCAATTAGAATCCATCTCTTCATGATGACTGCCTTTCGTTAGCAACTTCTCTTACACGTTATTCGAATACTACGCAAGGAACGTGCCATCAGTATACACATCTGTTCAATATTTTCTATTGTTATAACAAGAAGATACCAGCACGCAGGGGCGGCCTTGGTGAATGCGGTGACCTTTTGTCACAAGCCCTGTACGCGGCGCTCGCCGCGTGCCATTTTGTCAAGCAGGATCACATGTAGTCGCGAATCAGCAACTCGGCGATCTGGACGGCATTCAAGGCCGCTCCCTTGCGGATGTTGTCGGACACCACCCACATGTCGAGACCGCACTCTACGGACGGGTCTTCGCGGATGCGGCCCACCAGGGTGTCGTCGCCGCCGACCGCGTCGAGCACGGTGGGATAGAGCGCCTCGCTCGGAGAGTCGACCACCCGCAGGCCGGGCGCCCGGTCCAGCAGCTTCCTGGCCTCGTCAGCCGAGAGCTTTTTCTCGGTCTCGATATTGAGCGCCTCGGAGTGGCCGTAGAACACCGGCACCCTGACCGTGGTCGCGGTCAGGCGCAGATCATCCCGGCCCATGATCTTGTGGGTTTCCTGGATCATCTTGCGTTCTTCAAAAGTGTAGCCGTCCGGACCGAACACGTCTATGTGCGGCAGGCAGTTGAAGGCGATCTGGCGGGGGAAGCGCTCGCACTCCATGGGCTTCAGGTTGAACAGCGAAAGAGTCTGTGATTCGAGCTCGGCGATACCCCGCCGCCCGGCCCCGCTGACCGACTGGTAGGTCGAGACCACCACGCGCCGGATGCCCACCGCATCGTCGATCGGCTTCAGCACTAGCACCATCTGAATGGTCGAACAATTCGGATTGGCGATGATGCTGCGCCGGGCATAGTCACAAAGAGCCTCGGGGTTCACCTCGGGCACTACCAGCGGCACGTCTGGCTCCATTCGAAAAGCGCTGGTGTTGTCTATCACCACACATCCGGCCCGGGCCGCAAGCGGAGCATATGTCCGCGACACATCCGAGCCCGCGGAGAAAAGGGCGATGTCCATGCCCGAAAACGAGTTCTCTTCAAGCGCCTCGACGCGTACCTCGCTTCCTTGAAAAGTCTGCTCTTCGCCAACCGAGCGTTCCGATGCCAGCAGCCGCAGATCGGCCACCGGGAAGGAGCGCTCGGCCAGGACTCGCACCATCTCGACGCCCACGACTCCCGTGGCGCCGCAGACTGCTACCCGGTAGCCGTTCGATCGTTTGGCCATTAAGTCTCCTTGGTCACTCGGCGACCGTGAACGACCAGCGGAATACCTCGGCGCGGCGGTTGCCGAGAAGATCCTTAACGCCCGGTTCGAGCACGCCCTGGTAGGTGACCCCGGCCTGCAGATCGATCGAAAGCGACAGGGTCGCCAGATGACGGTTTAGATCGTAGCTGACCTGGCCGAAGAGCGACTGCTGGCCCTGGGCGGCGTGAAAGATAGTGTCATTGATCGAGTTGCGGTCGATGGCCTCGTCGAACTGAATGACCAGGTCGGTGTCGGAGGCTACTCCGCCTGCGCTGTCGGCCGGGACGGTCGACTCGATCCCCGGAGGGGTCTCGTCCGGCCCCTGGTCTCCGCAGGCGGCCAGCGGCGCAAGCAGCGACAGGCAGGCCAAAAAGTCAACCGCCCGGAACATGCTCACTGGCCTCCGAGGATCAGCGGCATCCCGTCCTTTCCGCCGCCGATCACCACAACCTTGGCGTTTTTCGACTTGGCCAGGCGTTCGGTGGCCTGGATGCCCTCGTAGCGCAGCAGCTTGTCGCTGATGCTTTCGGTGATGATCCGGTTGCGATCGGCGATGCCCTTGGCCTCGATGCTCTTGCGCTCGGCCTCCTGGCGCTCGCGGCTGAGTGTGAACCTCATCTTCAACGAGCGTTGCTCTTCCTCGAGCTTGTCGTTGATGGCCGTCTTGAGCTTGTCGGGCAGGTCGACGTTGCGCACTAAAATTGCCTCGAGGATCAGCGGCCGGTCGGCCAGAGATTTCTTGACCTCGCCGAAGATCTCCGACTCTACCACGTCGCGCTTGGTGGAATAGATCTCCTCCGGGTTGTAGCGCCCGCCCACCTTGCGGGCCTCCGAACGCAGGGTCGGCGAGATGATCACTTTGTAGTAGTCGGGCCCCAGCGTCTCGTGCAGCACGGACAGCTTGGCTGGATTTGGCCGGAAACGAATCGACGTCTCGAGAGTGATCGAGAGCCCGTTGTTGGCCAGTACGTGCAGCACCTCCATGCTGTCCTGGGTGCGCAGCGAATAAGAGAACATCTTGTTCCAGGGGGCCACGAAGTACCAGCCCTCTGTGTACTTGTCCGGCTGGGTTCCCGAAAAGGCCGTCCACAATACGCCCCCGTAACCGGCGTCCACTTTGGCGCAGCCGGCCATGCCGCCCAGGGACAACCCCAGGACGATGATAAGCGCCGTTATAACTCTGGTAGTCGATCGCATGATAAGTATCCTCCGTCTCTTTCTGTCCGGGCGGCAAGATAACACTCAGTCCGGGTGTCTTGCAAGTGGAGCTGTTTCGGGCAAGAATCGTCTCATGCAAGAGGTCGGCTATTACGACGATCCCGAGCGCTACGATGCCGAGTACGCTTTCTTGGCCGCAGACTGTGACTGGTACGCGCGACGCGCGAGCGAGCTCGGTGACCCGGCGCTGGTGCTCGGCTGCGGCAGCGGGCGGGTGCTGTTTCAGCTGGCCGCCCGGGGCCTGAAAGTGGACGGTCTGGACAGCTCACCTGTGATGCTGGATGCCGCGCGCTCTCGCGCCGTCCTGATGAGGAAAGAGATGACCGAGCGCAGTGCCTTCTATCAGGGAGACATGCGGGCTTTTTCTTTGCCCTTCCGCTATCGCTCGGTAAGCATTCCGCTGAACGGCCTGATGCACCTGGTCACAGACGACGAGATGCTGGCCTGCCTTTTTTGCGTCCGCGAGCACCTGGCCGAGGGTGGCCGCCTGTTTTTCGACGTCAGCAACCCGCGCGGGGAGTTACTCGAAGCTTACGGCGCTGCCGATGGAATGCCGATTCGGGAGTTCCGACTGCGCGGGGTGACCTACCTGCAGAGCGAGCGGCACCGTTACGATCCGCCAAGCCGCATCAGCGAAACCGTCTTTTCCTATGAACCGCAGGATGCCGACTCGCCCAGGTTCAGATGCCGGTTGCGGTTGCGCATGTACCCGCCGGCCGAGATCGAGCGCCTGCTTTCCCTTTCCGGCTTCGAGATTGTCGAGCGTCTGGGTACATTCTCGGGCGAGACATTCGACGGCTCGGGCCTGACGCAGATCGTCGTGGCCGGGTTCGGCGATTCCCTTACTGGCAGGTCAGGTGCAGGCCCCAGGAGTTGAGGGTGCCCGAGTCGCCTTTCCACCAGTCGTGGATGGTCAGCGTCCAGTTGCCGTTGCCGGTGTCGCCGTTGAAGTCAGAAAGCGCACCCGGCCCGTCCACCGGCAGGCTGATGTCGAAGTTGCCGATCACGTCGGTGCCGCTGTCTCCCACGTCCTGCGCCTTTAACGTCACCGTCGTGCCACTCGGCGACTGCAAATCTATCGACAGGTCCCCTCGCCAGGTGTGGCTGATGTTCATGTCGACGTTCACGTCCAGGACGGTGCACGAGCCCGGCACGCTGATAGTGTCCGTCTTCGTCCCGTAGTCGCTGGTGTCGCAGGCCGAGCCGACCGGCCCGCCTGCACTGCAATCCGGTATCGCGCAGGCGCAGTTCGATGTCTGATACACCAGCACCCCGCACTGGCTGGGCTCACCCACACAGTTGTAACCATTCTCTATGCCGCATACGTCCGAGCACCCGTCGCCGTTGCCGGTGTTGTTGTCGTCGCACTCTTCGGCCGGATCGATCGTCCCGTCCCCGCAGTTCGGACATGTGCAGTCTATCGGGCACTTGGCGCAACTCTCGTAGGGAACCTCGCAAACGTGGTTCTCGCAGTGGGCCGCCGGTGATACGATCACGCTTAGCGTGTAGTTGCCGCAGGCCCCCCCGGCTCCGTCCAGGTAGACGTAGTACAACCCGGGCGCCAGCGAGGTCTGGATGTGTGAAGGCCCGTCGATAACCTTGCAATCGTCGTTGCAGATCCTGCGCGCCCCGGGAGGGCTGGCCCCGGACGGCCCGGTCTCCATGATATAAAGCACAGTGTCGAAGTCGGACCCATCGGTCGAGATGTCGATGCCCGTCTGGTACTCGAGCGCCAGGTAGAATACCGCGTCCTTGCTTCCTTCCCCGCTGTAGGTGCAGCGATCCTGGTCCGAGTTCGGTGACAGCGTGCAGTCGGTCGCCGCCGCCACCCCGCAGGCGGGACAGTCATAGCTGCCGCCTCCCAGGTTGACACAGTCGCCGCAGCCGCCCTTGCCCCACAGTATGTTGTCGGGGTACGAAAAGTTGTCCGAAAGCGCGCAGGTGTTGCCGCCAAAAGTCCCGCCCATCGAGATGTTCCCGGCCTGCGGTCCTGTATCGAGGTTCACCTGCGCTGTGCTTACGTCCATCGAGTAGTTACCGCAGGCGCCCGCCGGGCTGTCCACCGCTCCGTAATACGAGCCCTCCGGCAGCCCGCACAGCGTCATCGTCTCCGGCCCGGATTGTTCGGAACAGCCCCAGTCGGGCTCCACTCCGGGCGCTCCACACACGTCCGCCGTTGGAACCTGCGCTGTCTCGCTACCACAGATCGTCGACACCCTGAGCGTCGTGTCCAGCGCCGATGTTCCGCTGTCCAGCGTCACCGTGTAGAACTTCGAATCGCCCGTCCCGTCGTCCAGCGTGAACTGGAACATTTCCTCCGGCGCCCCGCCCCCGGCCACCGACTTGCAAGCCGCCCCGCCCGGGTAACAGTCGCCGGGAATGTGATCGTCGTTGTCGCAAGTCGTGCCCGACAGGTTGCCTCCGGCGCTCATGTCCGGCGCCGCGGCGCACAGGTCCTCGAGACACATGCTGCCGTCGCAAGCGCAGCGGTTGGTGAAACAGCAGGTCTTGGATTGCAGCAGCCCGTCTGCATCGCAGACGAACTCGGCGTTGCACAGGTACTCGGCGTCTCCCTTGCACTCGGTTGTGCTCGGTGAACACTGGTTGCACTCCTGGCGGGCGACGTTGCATCCGTAACCGCAGGTAAGAAGCTCCGTAATATTGCAGGCCCCGTCACAGGTCGCTTCCTGTACAGGGCTATAGCACACCGTGCCGGCAGGAGCGCAGCCGCCGCAGGTGTCTGTCGCCTCCACGCAGTTATTGGCACACGGGTTGCCGCTACAGGGGTCTCCGCCCCCGGGCTGGCAGACACCGGCTGAACAGCTGTCGCCGGCGGTGCAGAACAGGCCGTCCTGACAGCCGGTTCCGTCCGCGACATCCGGGTTGTCGCAGTGATCGACGTTGCAGTTGTTCTGGGTGCAGGGGTTGCCGTCGTCACAGGGCCTGACCGAACCGCCGCCGCAGACGCCGGAGTTGCAGGTCTCACCAATCAAACAGAAGTTGCCGGTGCCACATGGCGCGCTGTCCATCGCTGCGGCATCGTGGTCACAGGAACTTGTCCCTTCGTTGCAGCTATCGGCTGTGCACAGGTTGCCGTCCGAGCAGTCCCGCGGGCCGCCGCCCCCGCATATGCCCGCATTACAAGTCTCGCCGTCAACGCAGTACTGTCCATCATCGCAGCCGGCACCATTCATCGTCACCGAGTCGTGTTCACAAATATCCAGGCCGTCGTTACAACTGTCGGCGGTGCACTGGTTGCCGTCCGAGCAGTTGCGCGGGCTGCCGCCCCCGCACACACCGCCTGTGCAACTCTCGGCCACCGTGCAGAACTGTCCGTCGTCGCAGCCCGTCCCGTCAGTCACCGGATTGTGCTCGCACTGGTCGGTGACATCGTTGCACGAGTCGGCCGTGCAGGGCAGCGCATCGGCGCAATTTCTGGGATTGCCCCCGCTGCAAAACCCGCCGCTACAGGTCGTCGCCTGGGTGCAGTAAGACCCGTCATCGCAGGCGCTGCCGTCGGCCGCAGCGGCGTCGTTGACACATACGTCGCTGCCTTCATTACATGAATCGGTTGTACAGGCGTTGCCGTCCGAGCAGTTGCGCGCTGGTCCACCCACGCAAGATCCCGAACTACAAGAGTCAGCGGTCGTGCAAAACTGCCCGTCGTCGCAGGCATTGCCGTTGGCCGCCGCCGCATCATGATCGCACTGGTTCGTCCCGTCGTTGCAACTATCAAGTGTGCAGACGTTCCCGTCCGAACAATCGCGCACGCCACTGCCCGTGCAAACGCCACCGGAACACACGTCTCCCATGGTGCAGTATTGTCCGTCGTCGCAGGGCGTGCCGTTCGCACCTGACGCCAGGTGCAGACAGGCATCGACCGCTTCGTCGCACACGTCCTGAGTGCAGACGTCGCCGTCGGTGCAGTCTCGCATGCTGCCGCCCCCGCACACTCCGCCGTTGCAGGCTTCCCCCTCCGTGCAGTAGGCCCCGTCGTCGCAGGGCGTCCCGTTTCCCACCGGATTGTTGACGCACTGGTTGGCTCCGTCGTCGCAGCTGTCCGCCGTGCAGGGGTTTCCGTCCGAGCAATTGCGCGGACTGCCGCCCGAACAAGCGCCCGAGTTGCACGTCTCACCCAGCGTGCAGAACTGCCCGTCGTCGCAGGGCGTCCCGTCCACTACCGGTGTTCCCACACAGATGTCGTTGACATCGTCGCAGTTATCGGCCGTACAGGCGTTGCCGTCGTCGCACGGGTTCGGAGCGCCGCCGCACACTCCTCCGGCGCAATTGTCTCCCAGGGTACAGTACTGCCCGTCGTCGCAGGGTGTCCCGTCCACCACGGCCGGGTGGTCGCAGGCATCCGTGCCCTCGTTGCATACGTCCAGCGTGCAATCGTTGGTGTCGGCACAGTTGCGGGACGAGCCACCGGAGCAGGAACCGTTCGAGCAGGTCTCCCCAACCGTGCAGTAAGCATTGTCGTCACAGGCCGTCCCCGCAGGTTCGTTCTGGTTGACGCACTGGTCAATGCCGTCGTCGCAGCTGTCGGCCGTACACTGGTTGCCGTCGGAGCAGTTCCGGGCTGCCCCGCCCCCGCACACTCCCCCGTTGCAGGTCTCGGCCACTGTGCAGTACTGGCCGTCGTCGCAGGCCGTGCCGTTGGCCACCGGCAGGTTGTTGCAGCTGTCGGTCACCTCGTTGCAGCTGTCGGCCGTGCAGACGCTGGCGTCGGTGCAGTCACGCGCAGAGCCGCCGCAAACTCCACCGGTACAGACATCCCCCACGGTGCAGTACTGCCCGTCGTCGCAAGCGGCTCCGTTGGCGACCGCCGTGTTGACGCACTGCTTGCTTCCCTCGTTGCAGGAGTCGGCGGTGCAGGCGTTGCCGTCGTCGCACTGGTTGGGGCTGCCCGTGCAGGTTCCCCCGGAGCAGGTGTCTGCCACCGTGCAATATTGCCCGTCGTCGCAGCCGGCTCCGTTCATCGCGGCCGTGTCGCCGATGCAGGCGTCGCCGTCCTCGTCGCACGAGTCGAGCGTGCAGACGTCTCCGTCGTCGCAGTTCCTGGCCGTGCCTCCGCAAACTCCGTTGGTACAACTGTCTCCCAGCGTACAATAGAGGCCGTCGTCGCACGAAGTTCCGTTGGCCTCGTTGGCGTGATCACAGGTATCGCCCAAATCGTTGCATGTATCGATCGTGCATGGATTACCGTCCGAGCAATCACGGGCCTGCCCGCCCGTGCAAGCGCCTCCCGTGCAGATTTCGGCTATGGTACAGAACTGCCCGTCGTTACAAATCGTTCCGTTGGGCACCGCGTTGTGTACGCACTGGTCGAGGTTGTCGTCGCAGGCGTCCGACGAGCACTGGTCGCCGTCGGAGCAATCGCGGGCACTGGCCCCGACGCAACTTCCGCCGGCGCAGACGTCTCCCACGGTGCAATAGGCTCCGTCGTCGCAGGGCGTCCCGTCCACAAGCGGCGGGTTGACACAGGCGTCGATGCTCTCGTCGCAGACATCGCTTGTGCACACGTTGCCGTCCGTGCAATCGATCGGCGAGCCGCCGGCGCACACCCCGGCGGTACAACTCTCGCCGGTCGTGCAGTATGCCCCGTCGTTGCAAGCCGTCCCGTCGCCGACGGCGGCATTGATACACGAATCCGTCTCGTCGTCACAGCTATCCGCCGAACAGGGATTGCCGTCCGAGCAGTTACGTGCAAGACCGCCGGTGCAGGTGCCGCCCGAGCAGGTCTCGCCCAGCGTGCAGTAAGCCCCGTCATCGCAGGGCACGCCATCCGGCGCCAGGGTGTTTATGCAAACATCGTCAACCTCGTTACAAGTATCCACCGAGCATGAATTGCCGTCGTCGCAGTCGTTGGCCACGCCCGCGCACACCCCGCCCATGCAACGATCGTCAACCGTGCAGAATTGCCCGTCGTCGCACTCGGTCCCGTCCGCCCCCTGGCAGGGCCGCACGTCGGCTACGCAGTTGGTCTGGCCCTCGTTATGATAGCCCTCGGCGCACACGCACCAGGCTTCCTCGTCACGCACGGCGCAGGTGCCGTAACCCGAGCAGGTGACTCCCAGGCAGGGATTATCGGTGGACTCCTTGATGCACTCGGGCCCCTCGGCCCGGTAGCCATTGTCGCAGATGCAAACCGCCTTCCCGTCAGCCTCGACGCAATCTCCGTGCCCCGAGCAGTCGACACCGTCGCAGGAAGTCACTTGCGGTTGGTAACCCTGCCGACCACAGGCCAACAAGCCGGCAATCAACACCAGCACGGCACCCGATGATCTCCAGAGCCTGGCAGCGTCAATAGCGAATTCCATGACTGCTTCTCCTCACGGGGATTTCTCCCCTGATTAAGAAAGGGATCGCCCGCTAGCGGACAACCCCTGAAGAATTTTCTCTAAATCGCCATCTTCGGTAGCCTCTCTCTCCCGACAGGGGATCACGGCTTTGCGCTCCAGGCAAACTCTGGATTGCCTTTTCGGATGGCCCAACAATCTCTCAGTCTCATATTATGATAGAATGATCATGCGCTTATCGTCAAGGTCCGGCCATCACAATATTTGACCGACCCGGCAGGCTCTGGCAGGATCATATTGATGATCGCAGGCGCCTGACTTCTTGGAAGGTGTGGGATCGATGAACAGGATGCACATATCATATTCTTTTATGGTTATTTTCCTGGCAATGCCATGGGCTGCACATGCCGCGACCAGAGAGCCGGGGGCAATCAAGGTAGCACTGCTACCGGTCGAGACAGAGGGGCTGAGTTCCAACTGGGGAGAAAAACCGATAGAGATCATGGCCGGCGAGATCCGCGCCATGAACTTGTTCGCTCTCGAGCCCGTAACCGAGACGAAATCCAAGATTAGCGAGTTGGAGAAGAGCAAGCTGTTTGGAAAGAATTGCCTGTATGAAACGACTTGTATCCGTCTCACCGGAAAAAAGCTTGCCGTATCCGCTTTCTACCACCTGCATGCGGCCAAGACGCTCGACGGCATCACGCTGACTATGCGCGTACTCGATGGAAACACGGGCAAGGAAATTCGCAAGGCCTCAGACTTCGCAGGAAAGGATCCTGTGGATCTCGAGCGCGCCGTGCGCTGGCTTACCCGGACGGTCTCGTCGCCGTTGATTACTTCACTGGCTTCCCAAAAGGGCGAGTTGCGCATTCGCTGCGGCCAGCCGGAAGCTGAAGTCTTCATCAACGGCAAGCGCTTCGGTAAAACCACAGGCAAGAGCTTCAAGGTCTCGGCCGGAGCTTTTGACCTGGTAGTGCAGAAGAAAGGCTACGCACCTTTTCACGACGTCATCGTTGTCAAATCAGGCGAAAAAAAACTAGTCGCCGCTGACTTGGTACCCCTGCCGGGCACGATAGTAAAAAAGCCCGTTCAGACCGGCAGCCTGAATCAGAAAAAGCCTTTCTTGCCGGGAGGTAAAAAACCAGGCGGCCCCGAGCAGGGTGAGAGCACGAAATTCTACAAGACCTGGTGGTTCTGGACGCTGGTCGGAGTGGCCGTGGCCGGTGCCGGCGGCACCGCGGCCTACTTTCTGCTGAGAAGCAGCGAGCCTTCGGGCGCCGGCGTGGTCGAAGCCAGCTGGAGATGAAAATGTCGGTTGCTTCACGAAAACGGAAGCCTTCGATACACAGTCACACTCGGGGCGTGTGGCGAGTGGCTCTACTAGCGGCCGCTGCCACGGCTTGCTCGTGCTATCCCGCCCAGACGGATACCGGAAGCGCCACGGCGGTTCTCGAATGGATTCCTTCTCCTCCGCCTGCCGGTCTCAGGGGCGAGCTTTCGGGCATGCTCGACAGCGTCACGATAACGGTGCTTAGAAGCAGCGAGATCCTCGGCTCTGCGAGCTGTGACTATGAAGACTATATCTGCACCGTCAGCGACATCCCGGCCGGTTCCGGACGCAGCCTGACTGCAGAAGCCTTCGCGGCTGAAGTCCTGCTCTATCGCGGCACGGCCTCGAATGTAAAGATCATCAAGGACCAGACCGTGTCGGTGCCCGTCACCATGACACCTGCCTACGCCGAGGACATCTACCCGCCCGCGGCGGTGGATGACCTTTCAGCGACCGTCGACGGCAACAAAGACGTCTCGCTTACTTGGACGGCCGTCGGCGATGATGACAGAGCGGGACAGGCCGATTCATATGACTTGCGCTGGTCGACATCTGACATAACCGACGCCAATTTTGACGGGGCTTCCCAGGTCCTCGCCATCTCGCCCTCGCCGGCCGGGCAGGCCGAGCAGATGCTCGTGAAGGATCTGCCCGCGGGAGCGACATACTATTTCGCACTCAAGGTGCTCGACGACGACGGCAATATCTCGCCGCTTTCCAACGTGGCGAGTGCGGTTGTTCAGTAGAACTTCCAGCAGAGACTACGCCGAACTTGATCTCTTGACCGCTTTTCTGTACTATTAATAAATAGTTAACGCCGGTATTGTCGCTGCGAGTCAGCCTGCGGCCGGGAAGGTGAAAATGAAACGCCCTAGGAATCACTTTGCCGGAATTTGCTTTGTTTCTTTCTTGCTTTGCCTCGGATTTTCCAAACAACCAGCAGGGGCGGCATCCAGGAGTATAAAAGCCGGGAAAATACAGGTGCTCGGACGTTACAAGAAAAAACTGCGCAAGGAGGGAGGCAAGGCAAAAGCATACTACCTGGTCGAGAAGGGAAACACTTTCCGCCTCAGGGCGGGAGGACCGATCTCGGTCGTGTTGCTCGCCCGCGGATTTAAACATCAACAGATTTATTTCGCTTTCGATCTGGATGCAAAAAAAAAGGCCGACCTCAAACTGGACGTGCCGATCAAGATCTCCAGGTCAATCTACCTGAAGCTGCCGGCCGGCACTCACGAGATCAGCCTGAAGGCGTCGGACACGGTGCTGTTCAGGCCGGTCAGGGTGAAGCGTGGACCGGTAAAAGGCGAACAAACCGTGTCATGGAAGGACGCGGTTCCAGAGCCCATTCCCACGCCGGAGAAGCCACCCAAGGAGCCTGAGCACCAACCCCCGCCAAGAGAAGAGGCACCGTCCCTGCCGCCGCCGGAGGCGGAGACCCCCGTACTCCCGCCGCCCACAGCGCCGGAAACCGCTCCGGCTCCCGAGCCGGAAAAGCCTGCACCAGAAGATACGGTACCAGGTCCAATACCGAGCGCAACCACAGTCGGGGAGACTGAGCCCCCAGCGGCTGTCGAGAGGCGAGTGGTCTCGGAGCGCAAGATACCACCCGAACCCAAGCCGGACCCGGCCGGTGTCGGCGAATTCGGACAGCGCGGCATATTCCGATCCTGGGCGGCGATGCCGTTCGCAGAGCACAGCATCACAGCCGGCGTCGCCTTGCAGTATTTCAAGATCGGCGATTTTCTGGCAAACGGCGACGACAACCAGCGCATGCTCACCCGCCTGACTCTTGCCGGGGTGCCTATTTTAGGCCTAGAACTGAACACCGGTTTCACTCTGGTCAGCAACCAGAACGCGTCCTTTGAACCGCAGGAGATTATTACCATCGGCGATCCATTCCTGGGCGCGCGCTATGGCTACAGGCTTACTGATTGGTTCGCGCTTGGCGGCGGCGTCCAGGCCCTCTTCCCGACCGGACAGAAGTTCTCCCAGATGGCAACCGAGGGCATCAGCACCAGGATCATGTTCAACTTTGACTTCATGCCGCTTCCAGAGGCGCTGATCACCCTCAATCTTGGTTACAACTTCGACAATACCAGCCGTATCTTCGACTATAGCCTGACTGCGGCCCAGGCCTTCGCCGCGGGTGTGAACCCGCACGACCAGCTGCTCATATCGTTGGGCTTCGCCTGGCAGTTTGGGCTGCTTGCTCCGTTCATTGAATACGGCAGCGCTTTAGCCATGGGCGCAGAAGAGCTGGGCTTTACCGACAGTCCCAGCTGGCTGACCCTCGGCCTGCGTATCTGGCCGCTCAACTTCCACACCTTGCATGTCATGGCCGCGGTCGATGTCGGCCTGACCGGCATGGATCCGCCGGCAGGTGCCGCGCGTATTCCGCCCTACAACGTCATTTTGTCGGTGGCCTACGACTTCGGCGCGGAGCCGCCGCCCGCGGTGATTGAGCGCGAAGTTGTGCGGGTCGAGAAGGTTCGCCTGCCAGGCGCGGAAGCCGGTGCCAAGCTTGCGGTCCAGGGCAGCCGCATCGTGGGCAAGGTGCTGGACGCCGAGACGCAAGAGCCTATCGGCGACGCGCGGGTGGTGATGGGCGGCGAAGAGCCGGCCACCTTCCTTTCCGACCCAGAGCAGGGCCGCTTCTACACCTGCCCGACCGTGCCGGGCCCGGTCAAGATCACCGTCAACCGAGAGGGTTACCGCGAAGAGAGCCAGGTGGTTCTGGTCAGCGGAAGGCCGCGCACGCCGGTGACCATCAAGCTGCACGCCACGACCGGGGCAACTTACGGCACGATCAAGGGCACTGTCAGATCGGTTACCGGTCTTCCCCTGCCGGCGCTGATCGCAATTCCGGCGCGCAAGGTGAAGCTGCGGGCCAACAGGGCCAACGGCAAGTTCCAAAAGAAGCTGGCCACCGGCGCGATTGACGTCTTGATCTCGATGCCCGGCTACATGACTCAGCGCCGCAAGGTCAAACTCGCCGCAGGCGAAGTGGTAATACTGAATGTCGAACTCTATCCCAAGAAATAGATTCATGCACCGCCTGTGCTCTTGCTGTTTGCTGACGGTCCTGGCGCTGGCCGGGCCATACGGCTGCTCGATGTGCGGCGAGCCGGAGTCAGGCAATGAAATAGCCCATATCGAGCAACCTTCCGGCAAGGTCGAATGGAGACAGGGAAAGACAGCCGAGTGGAATCCGGCCCCGGCGGCAACCGTGCTCGGCATAGACGACGCTGTGCGTACGGGGTCCGACGGCAACGCCAAGGTGGTCTTCGCCGACGGAGGCGAGCTTTACCTGAAGCCGGGATCGTTGCTGTCTTTCAAGATCGAGGAAGACGAGATAACGCTGGTGCTTTCGCAGGGCGAACTCGACGCTGCCGCCTCCGGAAAGGCCGGCGGCCTGCGGGTGGATGTCGGAGGCGGCAAGAAGCCCATCTTGCTGAGCAAGGGTCGAGCGAAATTCTCGAAAACAGAGAAAGGCGTGCGCGCCGAATCAGACAAGGGCGCAACCCTGGCCTTTGCCGACGGCAGCAAGGTGCATCTGGCCAAGAACACCAGCGTCGACATGGGCGGCCTGGAGGAAGAATTCGAGATGCTGCTCGAGCAGGGCGACATCGAAGTGGAGTCGAAGAAGAAGGGCAAGCACGGCTTCAAACTCGTTTTCGGCGAGTCGTCACAGGTTTCGATGACTATCGGCAAGGGTTCATTCAGCCGCACCTCCTCCGGTGTTCGCATCAACATGATCATGGGTCAGGCCTCGGTGGAACAGGCCGGCCACAAAAAAATGATCGAGGCGGGCACCTCATATGACATGAACATCGGCAAGTTCGAGATCACCAGGCGTGAAGCATTGCCCGCCACTCTGAAAGATCCGCGCAGAGCCTGCCGTATCCGCCCGCCCGGTTCGCGGAGTTTCAAGCTGCCGCGCAGGCGTGTCTCGGCGATCGATCCAGGCACCGCGCTGCGGGTTAGAAACGGTGGGACGGCAATCCTGGCAGACTCGAGCGCGAACCGGGTAGAGATCGCTTCCGCAAGCCGGGCCGTCTTCAACGGCGTGTTTCGCACCGGGCAAGAGCGCGACGGGGAGATCGAGTTGCAAAGCGGCCAGGTGCGAATCCGTCTGCGGCGTGAAGGGGGCGCCGCGGCGAGCCAGGTAGTGCGTGCACCGCAGATGAAAGTAACCGCCCGCGCGCTCGGGCTGACAGCGGAGAGCGACCTGACGGCGTCCAAGTCGGCCTCACACCTGGTTGTCCACGCGGGAGAAGCGCAGGTGGATATCGGAGACAAGCGGATACGGGTGAAGGCCGGTCAGTCGCTCGGCATCGACAAGAACGGCAAGCTGACGGGCCCCCGCGATCTGCCGCTGCCCCGCGTACGCGCAAAAGAGGGCATGCGCACGCAGGTGTACTACGATCGTTCGCTGCCCCCGGTTGCCTTCGCGCTGAAGTCCGGTGAGGGCTCGGCCACACCCAGGCTGGAGCTGTCCAGGTCGTCGAGCTTCAAATCGCTGTTGCTCGGCGAGCCGTTGGCCCGGCCCGTTTTTCGCTACGCAGGCCTCTCGCCCGGAAAGTACTTCTTCCGTGTACGCCGCGGCGATGCAGACGGTAGTCCGGCGGGCAAGGCGGGGGTAGTGATCTTCACCCGTGACCCTTTCCTGCTTCAATCGCGCAGATCGAGTTCCGTGACCAACGTTGTGCCGGACACAGGCGAGGAGACGCGTATCTTCTTCCAGGGGCGCGCACCGGCCTTGACTTTTTCCTGGTCGCCGGTCGAGCGGGCCAATAGCTACCGCGTACGTGTCTATTCGGAAGACAACCTCGAGAAACCGGTCGTTACCAAGGACAGTAAAAAAAACAGGCTCAAGCTGGCGGCGGGCAAACTGCGTGAGGGCACCTTCTACTGGTATCAGGCCGCCCTGGATACGACCGGCAAGGAAATTGCCCAGTCCGGAATGAACAAGCTTTCATTGCTGTTCGATAATGCCGCATATCTTCTGCGTATAGACTCTCCCGCTCCCGGCCAACGTCCACGTGCTGGTGAGATCGAGTTGAGGGGAGTCGCCGCCACCGGAGCGTCTCTGTCTGCCAATGATCGCGCTGTAAGTCTCGACTCCGACGGGCGCTTCGAGGAGATCTTGTCCGGTGTACCGAAGCGCGGATTCGTCGTTTTCCAGCTTAAGAAACCGGGTCTGGGCGAGACGTACTTCGTCCGCCGGCTGGGTAACTGAAGCCGCGTTACTGCTTGACCGCCTGGAACGTCAGAGGAAAAGAAATAGAGACGCCTTTGTCGCGATTGCGCAAGAATCTTAAAGCGCGCACCTGCTTCATCAGGCACCTCCCGAACATGGTTTGCTCTAGTTTCACGGGTTCCAGGTTCACGCTCGTTACCCGACCGTCGCTGTCGATGCTGAATTTCAGTTTGAGCCCTACGCTCTGGCCCAGCTTTTCGGCCAGCAGGTGCTGGTCGGCGCAGCTCTGAAGCCGGCCTCCCCGCTTGCGTAACACCCGCTCTATCATCTTGCGGGTCAGCTTCGGCAGGATCCTGGGCTGGTGGTTGTTCCGCGGCTTCTTGATCTCGGCCACCTGCTTGCCGTCGGCAATAGTCGCTGGTGAATCGTCTGCCTGCCGGCCCCCTCCGTCTTGGTCGATCACGTCGGCCTGGGCAGGGCCAGCATCCAGCCCCTTGGACGTCCCCGCATCGAGGGCTGCGACAGCCAGGCCGGCATCGGCCGAGTGATTGTTCCTCAGGCGAGGCAGACCCCAGATCAACCCGGCCGCGACGACCGCAACGACCATGAAAACGGCGCCAATCATCCAGGCCACCTTGCCTGAACGCCCGAGATTCCTTTTCTGAGACACCGAGTGCAACGAACTCGAGTCGATCACCGGTGTCATATCGGTATAGGACGCATCGCCGCCGGTTGCCCCGGCCTGCTCTTTGACCTCGACCCGGCTGGCATCGATGTCGACTCTCGATCTGAGATCTTCCACGGACTTGGGCGCGATGAACCCGGCCAGGGCCGCCTTGAACTCCCGGGCGCTCTGAAAGCGCTGCTCGGGGTCTTTGTGAAGCGCCCGGGCCAGGACCATGTCCAGATTCCCGGGGATCTCGGAGCGGCTCAGGCTTATCGGCGGGGGATCGAGGTGGAGCACCTTGTGCAACGTGTCAACGTCGGTGGTCGAGTGGAAGAGCCTGACCCCTGACAGCGTCTCCCATAACACCACTCCCACGGCGAAGATGTCGGCCCGATGATCGGTCACCCCCTTGAGTTGCTCGGGAGCCATGTAGGCGAACTTGCCCTTGATGAAGCCCGGCATGGTCTGGGTGATGCGCGAAGCGGCCTTGGCGATTCCGAAATCTATGATCTTCACCCAGCCTTCGCCGGTGACCAGAATGTTCTGCGGCGATATGTCGCGATGGACGATGTTGTGCATCTTGCCGTCCGCCGTCTTCAGTTCATGGGCATAGGCCAGGCCGTCGAGGGTCTGCATGACGATGTAGATCGCCATGTCGGCCGGAATCTTGGCGCCCTTCTTGCGGTAAGTGCGCTGAATTTCGGCCAGCGACTTGCCTGGGACGTGCTCCATTACACAGTAGAGCAGGTCGCCGGTCTTCTCCAGGTTGTACATCTGGACGATGTTGGGATGGTGCATCAGCACCGTGATCTTGGCCTCGTCCACGAGCGCCCTGGAAAAACTCTCGTCCTTGACAAGGTGGGGATGCAGAACTTTCAACACCACCTCACGCTCGAACCCCTCGGCCCCGCCCAACTTGGCGACATAAATGTCGCCCATGCCGCCGCCGGCCATGCGGCGCAGATCGTGAAATTTACCGAACTTGCTCGGAAAGCTCTTCTCGAAAGGCGACTTGATGCTGCCACCCTGGGCCTCGACGCCGTCTGCGCCGGGTGAAAGCGTGATTTCCTGGCCACATTTCTTGCACTTGAAGCGCACACTGCGGCTAGCCAGTTTCTGGTCGGAGACCTTGTATTCTGACGAGCACTTTCCGCAAATGATTCTAAGTTCCATCAATTTCAACTATATCACCCACGGCGTCTGCAACAATAGCATATATTTTTTCAAGACTGCAGGCTGTCGCGAGAACCGAGCTTGCCGGGTGTTGTCACAAGCACCATGCGTAAAACAAGAAACAACTCGTGATGTCCGCGGTTTGGTCCGTATAATAGCCATACCGCGACCATAAGGAGAGTCGAGATGCCAAGAATCGCAAGTGCAATCGTGTCCGCCACGTTGTTTTTCGCGCCCCTCGCATGGGGAAGCTCCTTTCAGGACGCTCTTCGGTCCATGGCACGGGGCGACTATCTCAGCGCGGCCTCGCGACTCGCGGGAATACCGGTTTCCAGGCCGGATGTATATCTTGCCGGGCTCGCCAGGGGACGGGCTCTTTTCCTGGCCGGGCACTACGCACAGGCCCGAAAAGCCTACGAGGCGGTACTCGAAAAAGCGCGAAAGGGCTCGCCATACGCGCACAAGGCCAAGTTCGGCATGGCAGAATGTCTGGCCGCCGCGAAGCAATTCGAGCAGGCCGAGCGACTGTTTGCCGAGGGACTGACCGGGCTGACATCAGAGGCTCGCCGCCGCGCCATAGCCGGGCGCTTCGCGCAACTGGGGGATGAGAACCTCGAACCACCCGAAGGCCGTGCCGCCGATCCTGCCCGAGCCGAGCAGTTCTTTCGCGCCGCTATCGAGGTCGGTGCCACGGGCGAACTAGCGGAGCAAATAAAGATCAAGATAGGCCGCAGCCTGGCTGCCCAGAAACGGCATCTCGAAGCGGCTCGCTACCTGGAATCCTTCTGCTCGGAACACGATAAATCCCCCCGGCTGGCCGAGGCGCGCTATCTGTCAGGCAAGGCTTTTTTGGACGGAGGCAGACCCGATGAGGCTCGGCGGGCATTCACCGATCTTCTGGTTCTGCATCCCAAAGCAGCCTATGCGCCTAAAGCCGCCTTCCTGCTTTCGCGCACCTTTGGCATGCCGAAACCGAAAGACGCCCACGACCTCAGTTGGGGCCTGTACACGCTCGGGAACTACATCCTCAGTTGGCCCAAGGACGAGCATTATCAACAAGCACGCCTGGAAGAGGCGTTGGCGCCTCTCAACGCACACCGGCAAGCGGAGGCCGAACAAGCACTAAAAAGTTACATCGCCAAAGGCGGCCCGGCCGATAACCTTGCCAGTGCTCGATACCATCTTGGTGAAGCCCTGGCCGCCCAGAAACGCTACCGGGAGGCCGCCGGCGCCTTTCGTGACTACCTGCAAAAGCACCCCGCGCACGGCTTCTGGTTGCAGGCTCGCCAGGGAATCGAGAACATGGCTTTCAGCCGGGCAGACGAGGCCTTCAAACAAAAGAAGTGGAAGCAGGCCGTCGAAGGCTTCGGCGCCTTCGCCGCAGCCTACCCGGCTGCCACGCGCACTCCGCTGGCATTACTCAACCAGGCCATGGCCAAGGCCGAGTTGGACGACGTAGCAGGCGCATTGGCCTTGCTTACGACGTTGACCACCAAGTTTCCCGGCGACAGAAGCGCCGCAGAAGGTTGGTACCGAACCGGACTGTTGCTCGAGGAAAAGCGCGCCGACATTCTCAAGGCGCGCGAGGCCTACAAGAAGGCCACGCAGAGTCCCGGCGGCAGCGCTCAGGCTTCGTCCAGGCTGGCCGCTCTGGACGAACCGGGACTGGTTGTCGAATCCCCGCCGGTGTTTCAAACCGGCGACAGACCGACCTTAACCTGGCACGCGCGCAACATCGAGTCGGTCAAGGTAAACATCTATCACATCGAGGCCGAGGATTTTTTCAGAGACCGGATGCAGATGGAGTCCGTCGTGGACATGGACATCGCCCTGTGCGCTCCCGACACAACCTTCGATGTGCCGGTGACCGATTATCGCAAGCACATACGCATCACTCAGAAAGTACCTCTGAAGATCACTTCACCCGGTCTCTACCTGGCACATCTGACAGCCGGCAAGTTAGAAGCCACTACCGCCGTTGTGGTCTCCGACCTGGGTATGATCATAAAAAGCGGCCCGGGCAAGATTTTCGTTTTCAGCCAGGACATGAAGAAAACACGTCCCTTGGGAGACGTGCGCATCATCGTCGCCGATGGAAAAAGGATCGTCGCCGAGGGCAAGACCGGCAAAGACGGCGTCTGGCAACACAACCTGCCCGAGAGTGAATCCGACGAAGGCCTGAGTGCGCTTGCGATCCGCGGCGGCCATTTGGCATGGACAGGCATCGACTACCAGGGCGGGCAACCTCAAACGGCCGCCTCCCCGCGCGCCTTCGTCTTCACTGACAGGCCCGCCTACCGACCGGGAGATGAGATCTCGATAGCAGGCATCGTGCGTGATCGCCCGAACCAACAGGGAAAGCCCGCATACCAGCCGGGTGACAGTGTCCATATCGAGGTCCAACTATCGCAAGTCAGGCTCACGGAGACGGCCAAGCTGGATGAATTCGGTGTGTTTCACAAGAAGATCACTCTCGATCCGGCCATCGCACCAGGGCGCTACGGCATCAGCGTGCGCGCTCACGGAGGTGTCAGTTTCGGCGGCAGTTTCCGGGTACAGCACTACCGTCTGCCCGCCTACGATCTGTCGGTTTCCTTCGATCGGCCGGTGGTCTTTCGTGGCGAACCGCTTGCGGGGGTCATTCGCGTGCGCCACCGCAGCGGTGCTCCGGCGGCGTTCGAGAAAATCACCTATCGCCTGGATGATGCGCAGGTCTGGCTCCAGGCGACCTGCGACGAGAACGGACAGGTGCGCTTCTCCTTCCCCACCCGAACCATGGAACAGACCCACAAGGCCGTCCTGCAGATCAAGTTGCGGCGCCTCAATCTGCAGCAAGAGGCAACCGCCCTGGTGGCGGCGGAGGGCTACAAAATTTCGATCGAGACCGAGCAGAAGACGATTTTCGCCGGTCAGCCCTTCGACCTGCGAATCTCGGTAAGCGCCCCGGACGGTTCGCCGAGCACTGCCAGCCTCAACTTGCGGGCCGTCAAGAGACTTCCCGGCACCAACGCCGAGGTGCGTGTGCTCGAGCGCAAGATAGAAGTGCCGCCGTCTGGAAAGCTGCGTCTGCCCGTCAGCCTTCCCGGCAAGGGAGTCCACATAGTAAGGGTCTTCGGTAATGACAGGGCCGGCCATCCAATTACGGCCGAACTGGGCGTAAACACCGTCGGGGAGGACGAGCCGGGATTCTTCCTCGACCTGGAGCGAACTGAACTGACCATGGGCACACCGGCCAAGCTGTCAATCCGCAGCCACATGGACCGGGCACTGGTCCTGTTGACTTGCGAAACTGATCAGATAATCGACTACCGCACCGTCAGGCTAAAGCGCGGTGAGAACAAGATTGAGATCCCGCTGTCTTTGAAGCTGGTGCCCAACTTCCAGCTTTCGGCCTCGGCTATGCACAAGGATCGTCTCTACAGCGTCTCGCGATCCGTACGCGTGACGCGCAAGCTGGTCTTGACGGTACGACCGGATCGCAAGCGTTATAGTCCGGGAGACAAAGTCAATCTTACATTGATAGCCCGCGACGCCGATGGGCACCCGATCGATGCGCGCCTGATAGTGGCCGTCGTCGATGAATCCCTTTATAAAGTGTTCCCGGAGGGCCTGCCAGACCTGGTGGAGACCTTCCAGCAATTGCGCCCCGAAGGAGATATTGAGACCGTCTCGTCGAACAGGTACCGATTTCCGGAAGTCGAAGCATCCGAGGTCGAGAAAGCCGAGGTCGAAGAAACCGAGGGCTCGGCCGCCATGGCCGCCCTGGGAGCGCGCAGGCGCAAGATGACCGAAAAAGCCACCGCCGATTTTTCCAAGATGGCCAAGACGGAAAGCCTTCAGGGGGGCTTGGTTGGCTACGGTATGGGCGCTGGCGGACTGGGAGCCGCGGGATACGGCCGGGGCGCAGGCGGCAAGGCCTACATGCGCATGGGCAAAGCCATTGCACTGGGCGCAGGGGCTCTACGAAAGTATTTCAGCCAAACAGCGGCTTTCTTTCCCGATCTGCGCACAGGCCCGGACGGCGTGGCCAACGTGACCTTCAGGTTGCCCGACACCCTGACCAGCTGGCGAATTACCACTCGCGGAGTCACTCGCGACACTCAGCTCGGTGAGGATCGCACCCAGTTGGTGGCCAGCCGGCCGTTCTGGGTTGAGTTGATCGCGCCTCCAGCGCTGGAAGAAGGTGATAGCTTGCAACCCGCGGCAAGAGTGTACAACGACAGCCGCGTTAAACTCGAAGCGACCGTCAAACTCGCCGTCGCCGGAAAAACATTTTCAAAGGTGCTAACCGTCAATTCGCTCGGGAACGCCGAGGTGTTTTTCAAGTCTGTGTCCGTTCCAAAAAACTCGTCTGGAAAAATGCGCTTTGAGCTTTCGGCCGCCGCCGCCGATCTGTCGGACCATTTAGTTCGCGAATTGCCTGTCGTGCCTCGCGGCGTGCGCGAGCAGGTGCTGGCCTCTGGACTTCTCACCAAGAGCGCCGGCCGCACCATGAAGCTTGACGAGGGCCTGTCTTCGGCCCGCCTCGATCTGCGCCTGGACGCTCGCCTGAGCCGCATCATCCTGGCGGGTGAACTCGATCCGCTCCTGTTCGGCGATCGGCCGGAGGAAGCCCTGGTTGCCTTGAATATCCTCGATCAGATCGGGCCCAGTTCCGATGCCACTATGCGCGACATGGTAATGGCCCGCCTCAGACGCGCGCTTAGACATCTGGTAATCACCCAGAGATCCGACGGTGGCTGGGCACTGAACCGGCAAATGAGCGAGAGTGACCCGGTTATGACGGCCCGGGCCATGCGGGCGCTGGCCAGGGCACGGAAGATCGAAGGCGCCCTGGGCTGGAACTTTCCCCAGGCCGGCTACCAGAAAGCACTGGAAGTGCTGAAGGGCTATCTGGTCTCTCTGCCGCCCGACGATTTCGTGCGGCGGGTAGAGGTGATCTACGCTTTAGCGCACGAGGGCCAGGCCCAGATTCCACAGGTACACTTACAACGGATGCACCGCCTGCGCGACAATCTTCCATTGGGCGCCAAGGCAATGCTGGGTTTGACCTGGAACCTGCTCGAGCGGCCCGAAAAGGCCGCTGAGTTAGGCAAGCAGGTGCGCAGCGCTCTCAACCAGGCGGCATCCGGAAAAATCATTTTCTCGTGGCAACGGCGCTGGAGCGACCCGACCTGCGAGCGTGCCCGCGCGCTCGAACTGCTTGCGCAGGTTACACCCTCAGATCCTCTGGTCGAACGGGGTACGAGATGGCTTTTAGACGGCGGCACGGCTTTCGGCTGGTTGTTTCCGGACCAGGCCGAGGCCGTAACGGCGGCAGTCGGAAAACTACTTGCGGCTCCCAAGCAAAACGAGCGCTTTAGAGTCACTGTCTCTCTCAACGGCAGCAAGGCCACAACGCTCTCTTTCCCGTCGGCCGACGGCGGTTACGGCAAATCGCTGGCGATCGATCCGCACCTGCTGCGGACTGGAGACAACAAGCTCGAACTGCACCTCGAGGGATCCGGCAGTTGCTTCTTTTTGGCAACTCTATCGGGCTATCGGGCCGAGGCCAAAACTCCTGCCGAGCAGACTGCGGTCACACTCGAGCGCCACGTGGAGGCGCTGCCGCAATCATTCCGTGGACACGAGATCGCAGGTGGTTTCAGCGTGGTCTCCAGCGGCTCAGTCTGGACCAACGAGATCGAACGCATACCGGCCGGCAGGAGAGTACGGGTCACGCTGAAAATAAAACGCAACTTCGCCTCGCGACTGGATCACTGCGTCCTTAGCGAGCGCATCCCGCCAGGCTTCGAAATGGTGGAGGGTTCGCAGGGCGGCAGCCTGGCTCACATGGCACGAGCCGGACGCCGGCTGGCCTTTTACCTGTCCAGCCCGGGTTACATCCAGACCATAAGCTATATTCTGCAGGCTACAAACCCCGGCAGTTATAGTTTCGCACCGGCTCGACTGATCTCGGTGATTAACCCGGGAACTAGTGTTCTTTCTCCAGGGCGCGAGTTCTCAATCGATCCTCCGGGCGCTAAAGAGCCGGACAAGCGCACGACTCCCGACGAGCTATATCATCTGGGCCTGGCGGCTGCCGATGAAAAGCTGCCGGATATGGTGATCGAAAAACTCGAGCAACTCTATGAGAAATTCAAGCTGCGGGAAAATGTCGCCCGCGATGTGCAGGCCAGGTTACTTTTCGCCTCGATCGAGCTCAAAGACTCGCAACGCATCGTAAAATACTTCGAGCTGGCCAAAGAGAAGAATCCCGATCTGGTCATTCCCTTCGACAAGATCGGGCCGTTGCAGGCGGCCTATCGAGAGGTCGGATCCCACGAGGCGGGCCTGCACCTGGACCGAGGAGTCTGTGATGCGCGTTTCATGTCCGAGGTGCACGGCGTCGGCATACTCGAGACGCAGGACGAGATAGCGGAGGCCATAGACTTGCTGCGCGATCAACTCGACTCTTATCCCGACTCCGAACCGGCTGCCAGGGCGACCTATGCCTTCAGTCAGGTCTTGTTCGATCGGGCGGATCGCCTGCGCTCGGGAGAGCCTCTATCCGGCTTCGACAGGCCCGGGCTGATCGACCAGGTCGTCGAATTGATGTCGCGCTACCTGGGCCTGTTCCCCGCCGATCCCCAGGCGCCGGCCGCGGTTTACTCACTGGCCTCCGCACTGCTCGAGCGCGGGCGCCCGGGACAAGCGATCGACTGGTGCCAGGCTGGACTACACCGCTTTCCCGAGACAGACCTCTCACCGGCAATCGCCTACCTGGAGGCGTTCGCGCACTTCAAGCTTGGACAGTACGGCTCATCGTTGAAGCTCTGCCGACAGGTGGTCGACGAATCTCCCAACCAGGAAAACCAGGACATGGCGCGCTACATCATGGCCCAGATTTACCATGCTCGTGGTGAGCTGGAACGCGCCCTGCCTCTTTACAAAATGGTGCAAGACAGCTTTCGCGACGCCGAGGAGACCGTCCAGGAATCACAAAAGACGTTGCTTGCGGTGCCCGAAGTAATCACGGTCTCACCAGGGGAACGGCCGACATTGACCATGACGGTCAGAAACCTGGAGCGCATCAACTTGCGAGCCTACCGGGTCGATCCGATGAACCTATACCTGGTCAAGGGATCTCTCAGCGATCTGTCCGCAGTCAATCTGGCAGGCATCAAGCCGGTCTTGGCCACTACCTTGCGCCTGCGGAAAAGAGTTGGGATCACGCATGAAGAAAAGGAGCCTCTGCGCCTGCCGGGCAAGGGCGCCTATCTGCTGCTGCTTCACGCGGGTTCGCACTCCGTCCACAGTCTGGTGCTGCTAGGAGGGCTGTCTTTGGATGTGACCGAGATAGCCGATCAGGGACGGGTGCGGGTGACAGTGCGCACCGCCCGCGGCAGGCCCCTGCCGGGAGCCCGTGTCCAACTGAAAGGGTCGCAGGATGAGCGCTTCATCGTCGGCCAGACGGATCTCAGGGGCATTTTCATTGCCTCAGGAATAAACGGGGCCGTAACGGTGATTGCCAGGCAGGCCGGAGCATTCGGACTTTATCGCGGCACCGAGAACCTCGAGGGTCAGCCTCCGGAGCCGCGGCCTACGCCGGACAAGAGCGTCAGATATCGCAAGAAAACCACCTACGATTTCGAGGACGATACGATCAACGGCGAGCTTATGCAGCCCGAGGCGCAGTATCAGATGAACCGCAAACCGGCGGGCAAGGCCGAGGCCAAGAACTTCTTCCAGCAGCAGGTAAACGGCATGTCGGTTCAGCAGGCCAAATAGCAACCGGCACTATCTGTCATTGCTGGACAATGATGAACTCGACGCGCCGGTTCTGGGCGCGGCCGCGGCGGGTGTTATTGGGTGCAATCGGCTTCTCCTCGCCGTAACCCTTGGACTCGAGCCGCTCCGGGGAAATGCCCTGCTCCAGGAGATAGCTACGAACCGCATCGGCCCTCTTCTGGCTCAAGATCATGTTGCTGCTGTTGGAACCCATGCTGTCGGTGTGCCCCTCGATGCGCACCTTTTTGATCTGCATATTGTTTACTAAAACGTCCACCACTCCGTCCAGGATCGACAGGCTGTCCACCCGGATCGTCGCCCGGCCGGATTCGAAGTGAATCTTCTTCTTGACCACGATCTTGTCCTTCTGGACGATAACGACACGTATCTTGGGGGCCGGGGTCAACTTGAACTCGGCCGCCACGGTCTTGTCTTTCTCTATCTTGAATCGGCGACCCTTGGACAGGTACCCCTCCGCCGAAACCTTGACCTCGTAAGTCCCCTCGGGTACCTGGCTCGAGAATTCCCCGCTGTCCGCGCTGGTCTGAATATGAAGCTCGGCCGGCCCGATGATGTCTATGCTCGCGGCCAGTGGCTTGTCCTTCTCGTTTCGCACGCTACCCGAGAGAGTGCCCTTTTTCACCTCGGGCTCGAGCGCGAAGTCCAGTAGAGTAACCTCGCCCGCCTTGACTTCGGCCTCCTGGGTCATCGGTTTGTAGCCGTCGCGCGAGGCCGTCAGCTTGACCTTGCCTGCCGTAAGATCATAGGTCTCGTACTTGCCCTCCAGCGCGTCAGAGGCCACGGGCGTGATATCGCTTCCATCGAAGGAGACGATCGCAGCCGGAATCGGCTGCTGGTTCACGACGTTTATGACCCGGCCCTTTACCCTGCCGGTGGTGACCGGGGCGACAACCTGTTTCTCGACGACCTTCTCCTTCTCTACGATTTTCTCAACGATCTTCTCTTCACCACGCTTGGACGGATCGAAAGAGTACGTCAGTCCCAGCCATACCATGTAGGGCGGCGTCGAGGGCACACCTTCCAGGTAAGCCTTGGTGCCGCCGATGCCGATATCGACCGCGAAGTCGAGAGTGATGACGTCGAGGTAGGTCACCCGAACACCCGGGGTCAGGTACATCGGTATCACGTTGGAGTATTCGGTCTGTTCGTCGAGCGAGCCGCTTGCCAGATCGGCATCGGAGACGCCGATGGGCAACTGCACGTTGTACTCTATGAAGGGCGTGATGGCCACTGGATCGGCATACGGCAACGGCGCATCCAGGCCGAAACCCAGGTTGACCCTGTGATACTTGTTGAGCCGCAAGGCGTACATCTCGATGTAGTTGAGATCGCGGTTACCCTCGAGCGTGGAGGTATTTTCCATGATGAAACCGGCGTTCAGGCTGGCTCGCAGCGGAACATCGGGCGAAAGACCGCGGGCGTCGAACGAGACCAGCGCGTTGGTGCGCAGGCTGGTGCCGCCGAAATCCGGGGTCACACCGCCGATGCCGTTGACGAAGTCAACCGCCAGGTCGGCTCCCAGTCCCAGGCAGGGCAAAACCTGATAGAAGCCCTTGGCACCCAGTTCGAAATCTCCCTGGGTTTGCAGCAGTTCCGGGCGAGTGACAGAATTCTTGTTAGAGCTGGAGCGCAGCGAGGCGAATGCCTCGAGAAAAGGCAGTGGCGTCCAGGCGATCGAAAAGCGGCCTGCAACCCGTGACTCCGAGTAGTCGGCCCAGTCGTTGTAGTTGAGAAAACCCCCGGAGCCGGACGAGGTAAAAAACCCGCCGTGAATCGCCAGACGCACGGTCCAGACCTTGGCGGAGGCGGCCCGCATGACCCTGAATAAACCGCTCTCACCGCCGGGAGCGGCCGAGTTGAATCGCAATTTTGATTCGGCTTCTTTCGCCCCGGTCTCGCTTACTGCTTCGGGTGCTTTCTTTTCTTTGCTTTCCGTTCCGGTCTCGTCGGTCGCGGCCATGGCCTTCTCGATGGCTGCGTCGGCCTCTTCCATGGAGGCGGGTTTCTTTTCGGGATCCTCGGCCGAGGCCGGCAGGCATACCAGCAAGGCAAGCATCATCGTCATCGCATGTCTTCTCATCGCTATCCTCCAGTTCTCTGGGAACTAAGAATATCTTATGATCACTGCCACCGATGTCAAAAACTCTTTTATCTGGCACAAAAATACCGGTCCGCAACGCCGGCAGCGAGTGTTGACAAACAAGTTCCCGTCTGGTAGGCAATTCAGCTTGTAATGGCGCGGTGGGTGTAGCTCAATTGGTAGAGCGCTGGATTGTGGTTCCAGATGTTGTGGGTTCAAGCCCCATCACTCACCCTTGTCGGGTCGTTAGCTCAGTTGGTAGAGCAGCGGACTCTTAATCCGCGGGCCAAAGGTTCGAATCCTTTACGACCCATAGCATACGCCCGTAGCTCCGTGACGACCGAGCGGAGCGAGGGAGGAACGGTGCCAGACCGCAACAGCTGCGAGGGCCTGCGAAGCAGGACCCGCATGCTGTCGGTCTGGTGCAGCTGGACTGAGTAACAATTGTACGCCCGTAGCTCAGCTGGATAGAGCGGTGGACTTCGAATCCACAGGCCGGGGGTTCGAGCCCCTCCGGGCGTGTTTCTAGATGGTTCGCAGCGACGACCGCAGGGAGGAGCAGTACTCGAGCTTACAGCGACGTGGGACGTCGCAGACGGACCCGTCGCTGTTGCTCGGGTGAGCCCCTCCGGGCGTGTTTCTAGATGGTTCGCAGCGACGACCGCAGGGAGGAGCAGTACTCGAGCTTACAGCGACGTGGGACGTCGCAGACGGACCCGTCGCTGTTGCTCGGGTGAGCCCCTCCGGGCGTGTTTCTAGATGGTTCGCAGCGACGACCGCAGGGTGAGTTTTACGCTCAAGCAGTCTTGATCATTTCGCGCAAACTCGACTTGCATCCGCAGGGCGGGTCGATCTCGAAGTCGAGCGTGTTTTTCAGGTACTCGGCCTGCATCCACAGGGGCACCTCGGACAACGTTCTCATCTGCACGCCCGCCTTTGCGAAAATGCTTTCGATCTTTCCAATCATCTTGCGCAGATCGTCGTCGGACAGGCCTCGATAGCGGCCGTCGAACGGCTTGACGAACACTTCCCCGGTCTCCCCGCAGCAGGACTTCTGCACGGCGGCTTCGAGAGGTATTCTGCCGTTCAGGCTGAAGCTCTCAAGCGTCATCCAGCCCGATTCCGAGCGCTGCTCACCTACAAAAGTCCCGGCCACGGTAGTCACAAAAACGCGCTCATGTTCCGATTCTGTTTTTGCGGACTCATTCTTCTTTTTCTTGACCTTTATTTTCTTCAACTTGTTCGACATGCCTGCCTCCTTTTCACGGGTTTCGTGCCCGTCGAAAAAGCAAAGGGCGTGCCAAAAATAAACTTCTGAACGATCAATTGGTTAGACAGACACGAGCGCCGGTGAGTGCCCGAAAACCGGACAGCGTGGCCGGATTTCAGACACGCTCGATTCGCCGTTCCCTGACCCGGGGAACAAGCAGGAAAACCAGAGCAACCGCAACCCCGATCGCCCCGACCGGCCAGTAGGCGCCACCCGCCCCGTGAGCGCGCACAAGGTCTACCAGGGCGCCCATGACTGGCGCTAAAATCATGGTTGAGAGCGTCTTGGCCTGGCTCTCAATAGACAGAACGGTCGCCGCCTGGCTCTCGGGGCAACGCTCGTAGAAGCGGCTTATCAAAATGGGCCGCCACAAGTTCTGCAACACGAACAAGAGCGTGAAGAATATGATCATGCCCGTCTCGAAGCCCAGCAACGCACAGGGCAAAAGACCTGCGAAGCAGACAAAGAAAAACCCCCACAGTGTTCGCGCGGCCCTGTCCTCGGAGCCGGCCCAACCCGCAAAACGGTGCGCCTTGCGGCTGGCAAAGGCGCTGGCCAGGTAGAGCGCGAAGTAGACCGGCCCCACCAGCAGGGCCACGCGTTGCTTGTGAGCAAGCCCAGATCCCAGGGCAAGCCAGGCGCCGGCCGCCAGTGCCGCCGCCTCGAGCACCGGTTGCAGGTAGTCCTTGGCCGCCTTGAAGACTCCCTCGAAGCCCATCGACTCGAAAACCAATCGCCGCAGCCCTGCGCGGCCGAGCGTGTTGGCTATCGCGTCTCTAAGGTGCGCGCGCACTCGCGGCGCCGGGTAATCGCCTCCGCGCTCGCGGTCCAATTCACCAGGATAACCGAGGAAATTGATGATGTTTGCAAGGTAAGGAATGATCGCCAACCAGAAAACGATCACATAGCTGTCGCTGGCAATGACGAAGACCGCCGCCAGCACGACGGAGACGGCCGAGCCGATCTTCGACCATGAACGCGTCAGGCCATAGACACGGGTGCGCTCGTCGAGACGGTTTTGAGCGCGCAGCCAGGAAAAGATAATTGCCTTGTGGGTACCGGTGCGAAAAGCGTCACCGATGCCGAACATGAACATCGCCAGGAAAAGCAATGCCAGGTTCTTCGCCAGCGCGAAGATCACGAAGCTTGAGATGTATGCGCAAAACGACAGAATCATCGCCCGTCGCCTGCCCCAGACGTCGGCCAGCGCGCCGGAGAGAATTTCGAACAGGTTGATGGTCAACTCCCGGCAGGCCACCAGCAGCCCTATCTGGAAAAAGGCGAGACCTTTCTCCAGAAACACGAGCACCAGAAACGGCTCGAAGTACTGCTGGTTTTTCAGAAAACCATAAAGGCAGAAACGAGTCAGCATTTTCTCAGCGGCCCACTCCGGAAACTTTCCCTCAGTACCGGTAGTGCTCGGGCTTGTAGGGGCCCTCTTGCTTGACTCCGATGTAGTCCGCCTGCTCGCGCGTGAGCCTCGTCAGATGAACGCCGAGGTGCCCGAGGTGCAAGCGGGCCACTTCCTCGTCGAGATCCTTGGGCAACATGTAGACACCGAGTTCGTGTTTCTTCTTGGCCAGGGCCATCTGTGCCAGGCACTGGTTGGTGAACGAGTTGGACATGACGAAGCTGGGATGACCCGTGGCGCAGCCCAGGTTGACCAGTCGGCCCTGGGCCAACAAGTAGATTGAGTGGCCATCCGTGAAGGAGAACTTGTCGAACTGGGGTTTGATGTTTGTCTCGACTACACCAGCCATATTCTTCAGACCGGCAACGTCGATCTCGGAGTCGAAGTGGCCGATGTTGCAGACAATGGCCTGGTCTTTCATGCGGGACATGTGCTCGGCTGTTATCACCTGGTAGTTGCCTGTAGCGGTAACGTAGATGTCGGTATCGGGCAGGGCGTCTTCCACGGTAATCACCGGGTAGCCTTCCATTGCGGCCTGCATTGCACAGATGGGATCGATTTCCGTCACACGCACGGTGGCGCCGAAGCCCCGCAACGACTGGACGCAACCCTTACCTACATCACCGTAGCCGCATACCAACACCTTTTTGCCCGCTACCATTATGTCAGTTGCCCGTTTGATGCCGTCGGCCAGCGACTCCCGGCAACCGTAGAGATTATCGAATTTAGACTTGGTGACGCTGTCATTGACGTTGTAGATCGGAAACAGCAAGCTGCCGTCCTGCATGCGCTGGTAGAGCCGGTGCACGCCGGTAGTGGTCTCCTCGCTGGCCCCCATTATCTCGGGCGCCTGACGGTGAAATCTTTGGGGATCTTCCTCAACCAGCTCGTGCAGTAACTTGAGCAGGCTGCGCTCGTCCTCGCTGGAGGCGGTTATCTCGGGCAGGCGGCCTTCCCGCTCGAGTTGCTCTTCCAGCTCATATCCCAGGTGTACCATGAGAGTCGCGTCGCCGCCGTCATCGACAATAAGCGTCGGTCCCAGGTCACCATCGAAGGACAGTGCCTGATAGGCGCACCACCAGTATTCATCCAGCGTCTCGCCCTTCCAGGCGAAGACCGGAATACCTGTCTCAGCGATCGCCGCCGCCGCGTGATCCTGTGTGGAGTAGATGTTGCAAGAAGACCAGCGCACTTCGGCTCCCAACTCTCGCAGCGTCTCGATCAACACCGCCGTCTGAATCGTCATATGCAACGAGCCCGTCACCCGCTGACCGGCCAGCGGCTTTTGCGGACCGTACTTTTCACGCACGGCCATCAGGCCGGGCATCTCCTTTTCGGCGATCTCTATTTCCTTGCGGCCCCAGTCGGCCAGACCGATGTCCGAGACTTTGTAGGCGGGCTTATCACCTGCCCTGGTCTTGATTGCCGTGACACTCATTTTTTCTTCCTCCTGTCGGTTTATGCCTGCGCGACGGCAACTACTAATCCCGCCCGCGGCGCCTGGTAATGTTCCATCGAAAGGGTAGCCATTCCCGCCTGCTCAAGAAAGCGCTTCAATTCTTGATCCGTAAAACCGAGCCACTGGTCTCCGTATTTCTCACGCATCCATTCCTGGTCGTGCCTGGCGAAATCGCAGATCACCAGGCGTCCAGACTTTTTGAGGATGCGTCGCACTTCACGCAACACGGCGGGCGGATCGGCCAGATGATGCAAGACCATGTTGATTAACGCCGCATCCACCTCTCCGTCCGCCAGCGGCAGGTGCTCGAGCGAACCCAGGCGCAGTTCGATCTCACAATCGGCGTCTACACGTAAGACAGCCAACCTTGCCTGCTCGAGCATTCCGGTGGACGAATCCACGCCTATCACCTTGTCGGCCCTGGTTGCCAGCAATCCCAGGAGTTCGCCGGCGCCGCAACCGAGATCGGCTACGACAGCGGCATTCTCGATCTGTTCAATCGTACGTTCGATGACCAATCCGTCACCAAAAAGATCTTCCCTGAGGCGCGACCATTTCGAAGCCACCCGTTCATGAAAGGCCTGTGATATTTGCCGGCGTTTTTCAAGACAGACAAGACGCCGAGCCTCGTCTTCAGAGGCGTTGGGCAATCCGCCTGCGACCTCACGAATCAGCTCTATTTGCTGCGATACGGCACGCTCACTTTTTTCGCCGACAGCCTCATAGTATGCCCAAGTGCCTTCGCGCCTGACTCGCGCCAGTCCGGCCTCGCTAAGCAATTTGAGGTGACGTGAGACGCGCGATTGCCCCATATCGAGAATCTGCTGCAACTCGGCCACGCTGTATGGCCCATGCAACAAGACGCTGACAAGCCTGAGCCTGCTGACATCGGCCAGCGCCTTGAAGATTCTTACCAAGGAAATTTCTGCAGGCTCATTCATCAGTATATCAATATATATTGATGATAGTTTGTTTGTCAACCAAAATATTTGCCTAAAATCTCGCATGATAACTCTCCGATGATGTACAATTACCGACTCATATACATTCTAACGGGGAGACGATGGCAGGAGAACGAGACTGGGACGATGACACGATTCCAGCCAAGGTCAAAATTAAACCGCATACCGACACGCATGGACGGCGGCCCTGTATCCTCAAGCAGACTCACGGGCCGGGAGCCCCTCAGGTCTTCATTCTGGGAGACAAGAGCCAGGTCATGGGGCGCTCCGCCGAGGCAGATGTGCGTATCGAGTCCGGCGAGATCTCCCGCCGCCACCTGCTGTTCAAGCGGACGGGTTCCGAGTATTCTTGCACCGATCTCAACAGTCGCAACGGAGTGTACCTGAACGGGGTCAAGATCCACTCGGCCGTATTAGCCGACGGCGACAGCCTGCAAATCGGCAACATTATCCTCCTTTATAGCAAGGGTAACTAATGGATTTCTTCGTCAAGTTCTGGGGCACAAGAGGTTCGATTCCGACACCCGGCCATCGTACTCAGAAGTTCGGCGGCAACACTTCCTGTGTCGAGATGCGCATCGCCGATGAACTGTTTATCTGCGACGGCGGATCGGGCATCCGCGAACTTGGTCTCGATCTGATGGCCCGCGGATCAAAGAATATCATCGGTCACATGTTCTTCAGCCACACCCACTGGGATCACATCCAGGGATTTCCTTTTTTCGTGCCGGCTTATCTTCCCCAGAACACCTTTCACGTCTACACGGCTCCGGGCGGAGGTAAACACACCTTCGAACTGCTTTCCGGGCAGATGAATTCCGACTACTTTCCGGTCAGCTTTTCTGATTTGGGAGCTTGCATCATTCCCAAACGCCTGCAGGGTCGAGAAACAATTATCTCCAACATAGCAGTCGCAAGCTGCGAGATGAATCACCCCGGAGGAGCGGTTGGATACTCTTTCAAGTCAGCCGGGCACAAAGTCGTCTATGCGCTGGACAACGAGATAGACCCTTTGCTCGAGAACCCGGCCGAATCTCTCGCGGATGCATCCATACCGCGAAAGATCCCACAGTCGCTCGTGGACTTCGCCAGCGGCGCCGACCTGCTGATTGCCGATGGCCAGTATACCGATGAAGAATATCTATCCAAAGCGGGTTGGGGCCACTCCCGGGCAACGACGCTCGTCGATCTCGCCATCTGCGCAGGAGTCAAGCAGCTTGCCGTGATGCACCACGATCCGCTGCAAGATGACGAAGCCGTCAGCAACAAAATAGAGGCATGCAGGAAGCGCGCAGAGTCTTTGGGATCAGAGATTATAGTCTTCGGAGCGCGCGAGGGAATGGAACTGAAAATTGAATAATCCGCGTTGCAAATTCGACAGATTGTGGTTGACACGTGTGCCTTTCGGTGGCACACAGGTTGGCCATCGGAGCGGGTCGTTAGCTCAGTTGGTAGAGCAGCGGACTCTTAATCCGCGGGCCAAAGGTTCGAATCCTTTACGACCCATCCAGATTGCCGGCGGCTAATGGTCGCCGGTTTTTTTCTGCTCTCAACACTTCAACGAGTTTCTTCAGAGCACGTCCGCGATGTGAAATGGCGTTCTTCTGATCCATCGGCAGTTCAGCCATGGTCTGTATGTGATCGCGCGGTAAAAAAACCGGGTCATACCCGAAACCGGACGTTCCACGTGGTGCCCGAATGATCCTTCCCTCACACGTCCCGCGTGCAATCAGTTTCTGTCCATCCGGCCCCAACAAGACAATTACACAAACGAAACGGGCCGTGCGTTTGTCGTCCGGCGTATCATTGAGCTCAATGAGGAGCTTTCCACAGTTGGCCCGGTCACGCTCACTTCCCTTGCCGCCGTGGCCTGCGTAACGGGCCGAATATACTCCAGGAGCTCCTCCAAGCGCGTCGACCTCAAGACCCGAATCATCACCCATCACCCAGCCTCCAATCAGACGATGTAGAGCCTGTGTTTTGGAGAGAGCATTTGCCACGAATGTGTCGCCATCCTCCGGCAGTTCAAGGCCCGGGTCGACCTCCGCCCGGTCGAGCGACTCGATCTCTGTCCCCAGCTGATCGAACATGCGCCGGTATTCATGTAGCTTGCCGGCGTTTCTTGTGGCCAGAACGATTTTCACTTCGCGTC
>Ga0315535_1000131_pt1 | contig 47170 bp, 46 predicted proteins | sample SalMarSW160220MG_2_FD_203092 | JGI IMG/M metagenome (GOLD analysis project Ga0315535, IMG submission 203092) | Salt marsh sediment microbial communities from the Plum Island Ecosystem LTER, Massachusetts, United States - Salt Marsh Sediment SW1602-20 ... | reverse complement strand
CCTTATCCCCATTTTTCATGGCAAGTGGCTGCAGATTATGAATGGAACCTCGTAGCCGAACAAATGAAAGAAATTTCTGAAAATACTTCACCATTTATTGTTAAAACTTCAGGTTTAGGGATCTTTTCTGGAGAATCTCCAATTATTTTTATTGCTGTAATGAAAGATATGAATTTAATGAAACAACATTCGCGGATTTTCAATGCAATTGAATCAGTTGCAATTGATATTGTTCCATATTATCATCCTAATATTTGGGTTCCTCACATTTCGTTAGCTTATTCCGATGTTACTGAAAATAACATTGGTTCCATAATGAAATGCTTGGCATTTAGAAATTATAATTGGAAAATTGAAATCGATAATATAGCATTAATTTATGAGCCTACTAACTCTATAGGGCAATTAAAATATAAATACAAATTTAGAGGGTAGAAAAGATGTCATTCTAGTTCTTTTATCAAACCAAGGAAATCTTTATATGGAATGGCAGTCCAGCTTTCTGCAAAAACAGCTCCTCGTGCTCGTGACAATAATGAAACCTTCGCAGCTTCGTTTTCATTTTTCGCTTCAAAAATATCTATAAAATCATAAGGTCCAAGAATTGCGTAGTGAGCAATCCATTTAACATCTGGTAGCTTTTCTTTTACTAATTTTAGCCACTTTTCACCCGTTTCTTTCCGTTTCTCCACTAATTCAGAATTTTGCAATTTTGTTGCAAGCATGTATATTGGCATAATTCAAGTGATGATTCTTGAAAATAAATATTTTTGTCCAATCTTAATGGCATTTTAATGTCTAATAGAAGGAGTTATGTCACAAGTGCATTGATTAAACTTAAAACCTAAATAAAATATCATCCTTGCCAAATATTCTTTTGAAACTGGTTTAGATAAGCGTTTGGATTGCTCAGAATCTTTAATTATGGTAATATGATAAAAATTATCAATGAGAGCCGGTTCAAGGTATATGGTATCATTCATTTCATTTCTAATTCGATATTTATGGGACATATCCATTAAAGGTAAAATGTCACGAAAATTATCATACCTTTTATCCATTAAATCAATTTGAGTACTCATGTACTATAATTATGAAAAAAAATATTTAAAATAAACAGAAGACTAAAAAAAATATCTATTCTTTCTGAAATGGAAATGTTAAAAGAATAGCGGTACATCAATAATTTAATGTCATCTCTAAGAGGTTATTATTATTTTCGAGCAATTAGAATTAACGCCCTATCTTCGAGAATTTCTGAGATTTTTTGTTTATCGCTTGGATACCATTTGATCGATAATATCCATAAAATCACTCCTGGAATGTTGAAAAGCGCGATAAATGACGCGCTGATCTGATAATTTTGTCCAAATGAAGTGATGATGATCCCAGCAATCAAAGGGCCCATTCCATATCCGATATGCTCCAAAAATTGATTCCAAGAGGTAATTTGAGCTTGAGCTTCTGGTAAATTTATTTCTTGGAGCACGGGAGGCTGATTAATCATGTAAAGCGAAGATATACTATAACTTGTTAGAATTAACAACCCCATCATGATTGATGCTGGAAATGAAAAGAAAAAAATAATATTGGTTCCCTCATCAGTTGAAAAGAATGGTAATGGAACGAAAAACATTAGGAAAAAGGTTATTGAACCTCCTAGTAATGAGAATATAATAAAATGTATGCGTCTAACACTATTTTTTATAGCTACCTTATCTGAGAATCTTGCAAGTATGATTTGACCAAGTATTCGACCAATTCCTCCAAAAATGATGATGAATACTCCAGTGACTATAGGTGAAATATTATGGGGTGGGGTTTGAAGATATGGTAAGATAATCATATCTAAACTTCCCATAAATGCATTAGTAAATATCCCTTCCACTAGAGCTGTTATATTTGTCTTGCTCAACATCGTCTTTCGCATCATTTCTTTATTAAGCTTGAAATCATATTCTATTTTATCATCAGCCAAAACTGTTTGTAATTCTTTAGTCTGTATTCCTCTCTTTGGTTCTTTTACATAAAAGAAAAATAAAAATCCTGCACAAAAGACCGCTAATCCAATACTGATGAAATAAGCTCGCCAGAATCCAAATTGAACCAGTGATCCAGATATTAAAAAGCCTAGCATCATGAACATGGAACCAAATATTGATAGATATCCAAAAAATTTAGAACGATCTTTTTGGGGTACGATATCATTCGAGATAGATATCATTGCTGGATAACTTCCACCTGCAAAAAAGGCAAATATCAAGATAAATGTAAAAAAATACCACCATGTCGTTAATCCTTGACCAGTGATTGCAAAACCAAGCATTATCATGCTAAAACTTCTGAAAAGAGAAATAACAAATATCGTTTTTATTCGAGAATATTTATCAATTATCCTTCCAAAGATTATACCCGTAATTGAGGAAGCCCAAAAAAGCGATGTTACTAAAATCCCCATTTCTAATGCATGATAATCCTCTGCTGGCCAGAAAAGCGAGGACAATGGAACAATTATGATGATCAATCCTCCAAATGCTATGGAATTAAATCCATTTACAAAATATAATGGCCAAATGAGCTTATTATAGGATTTATCGGAATTGATTATAATCGGTTTTGTCATGATTATAAAATGAGAGTTAATATTCTAACGAGTTCAAAGAATTATTATTATAGATATATTTAATATAACAATCATTCATATTATTTTGCATAATATAATAAAACCACAGAAAATTAGTTTTTAAAATGAAAGTAATAATGGTATTGTTTGATACATTAAATAGACGATTTTTACCTCCCTATGGTTGCGATTGGGTTCACGCACCTAATTTTAAACGACTTGCAAATAGATCAGTGGTCTTTAATAATTGCTATTCCGGGAGTTTACCATGCATGCCCGCAAGAAGAGAGCATCACACGGGCAGATACAATTTCTTACATAGAAGTTGGGGGCCTTTAGAACCCTTTGATGAATCTTTACCCTCTATTTTAAGTAAGGAAGGCATATACACTCATCTGATAAGCGATCATTACCATTATTGGGAAGATGGAGGCGCCACGTACCACAATCGATATGATAGCTGTGAACTTATACGTGGGCATGAAGGAGATTTATGGAAAGGAGAAGTAAAATACCCAGAAATCCCTCCACACATCACTTCAGCAAAAGAAGGAGGAGCGAATTGGCGTCATGATTGGATAAACCGAAAATACATGAAGAAAGAAGAAGAAATGCCCCAAACAAAAACGTTTAAGAATGGATTGGAATTCATTGAAAAAAATTGGGAGGAAGATGATTGGTTTCTTCAAATTGAGACTTTTGATCCTCACGAACCATTTTTCGTTCCCCAGAAATATAAAGATCTCTATGATGATGCCTATGAGGGATCCCATTTTGACTGGCCTGACTATGGCATCGTTAAAGAAACACCAGAACAAGTAGATCACATCCGAAAGCAATATGCTGCTTCAGTAAGCATGTGTGACAATTCATTAGGGAAGTTATTGGATAAGATGGATGAGAAGGATCTATGGAAGGATACCATGTTAATTGTAACTACTGATCATGGGTTTCTTTTGGGTGAAAAAGGATATTGGGGTAAAATGATACCTCCAGTTTATAATGAAATTGCCAATATTCCTCTCTTTATATGGGATCCTCGTGTTAATAATTGTGGTCAAAAAAGAAACGCACTCGTACAAGCGATTGATATTGCTCCTACCATCCTTGAATTTTTTAAAGTAAAACGACCTATAACGATGCAAGGAATACCGCTAAAAGAAACGATTGATATAGACAAAAAAATTAGAGATGGGGCTCTTTTTGGAGGTCATGGTGGACAAGTAAACGTCACGGATGGAAATTACGTTTATATGAGAGGTTCTGTCGATATTGCTAACGCTCCTCTTTTTGAATATACCGTAATGCCAACTCACATGAAAGGATTTTTCTCTCTTGACAGCTTAAAAGCACCAGAACTTGCAGAACCATTTTCATTTACTAAAGGCTGTAAAACAATGAAAATTGAAGAACCAGGCATAGTCTCAAATATTTCTACGATTTATGGTAGTCTACTATTCGATCTGATAAAAGATCCTAACCAAGAAAATCCAATTGAAGATCTTGCTTTGGAAACGAAGATGATCAAGCTATTAGCCAAAATTATGAAAGAGAGCGATGCACCTTTAGAGCAATTCGAACGTTTAGGAATTCCAAGAGATGAAGATGTTAAAGATTCACATTTACGAGTCAGAGAAAATCGTGAGGGAATCACAAGCATAATTGGCAATAGCAAAATTACATGGCGAAAAAAGGGAAAAAGCATGTACTCGATGATTCTAGGGACATTTCCTCGAGCCTTCCATGCAAATCTTATTAAATCTTTAGATGCCAAAATCAAAAAGGAAAACCAATTAGAAATTGATGAAGATTTTTTAGTCGAATTCATTCGAGATTTTATACCTACTCAATATAAGAATTATGTAGAAAAAGTGATTTTGATGGTTAAACAAAAAGCACGATAGAAAAATGATAACAAATTTCATCAATTCTCTATTTATGATGGTAAATTAAATTGAAATACTAGTACTATTTTGTTAAAAATTTATATATAATGAGATCTAAATTAATCTTTGTGAAGTTTTTTTGAGATCAAATCGAAAAAGGTTGTATTGGTTTTTGATTTTAATAATCATAATTATTTCTGTTAAGATTGACATTGATACTGATTCTGTTGTGCAACAACAAGAAATTAATATTAAATCTTCAAAAATCTCAGGAAAAATTGAAATAGATTCAATTCAAGATTGGATAGCCTTAAAAAGTGCCGGATTTTGTACGGGAGTTGGAATTCCTGGGGATCCATATATTATAGAAGATTTAGAGATAGATGGCAATGGTTATGGAGCCTGTATTACAATAAATTATAGGAATACTTATTTTATAATTCGGAATTGCACGCTTTTCAATGCAGATGAAGCTATAGTGCTACAAGATATGCAAAATGGAAAAATTATTGAAAATCAAATCCATCAATGTATTCAAGGTATTTATCTTTGGCAATGTAGCTCTAACATTATAAGTGATAATTCTATAATTTATTGTAGTGATTCTGGTATATATTATGACGATTCTGATAAGAATATCATTAGTGGAAACATAATAAGCTTTTGTGAATCAGCCATACGATTAGATCTTGCTGATAATAACCAAGTTTTAGAAAATACTTTGGAAAAAAATGATCATGGTATAAATTCTTGGATAATGAGCAATAATCAAATTTTAAAAAATACCATAAGAAACAATGACATTGGCATTAATATTGGAGAGCAATCCAAATGCAATATAATTCTGTTTAACGACTTTAGTGATAATAGAGTAGATATCTACGGTGAACAAGAATTATGTTTGGAACACATAATTAATATTTCAATCGGAATCTTATTAGGAATCACAGCAATAACGGCGACAGTAATTCTTGTCAGAAGACGAAAAAGGGCACCTAAAGAAAGAATTTTTGAAGAAGGGAAAATTGGAATTCAACAAGTACTTTCTCCAACAAAAGATGTAGATATAGAGAAAGCAATTACGGAGGAAAAACCGGAGAAAGAGGGGATCACAGAAGAAATAAATATAACTTCTGAAGAACCAACTGAAGATGAGGCACTTTTACCCTATGATGTAAACATTGTAGAGGATATTATTGTTAAGGAAGGCGATGCAGAACAAGCTATTCGATCTAAAGAATTATTTAGGGAAGAAGTTCCTATCCCAAATATGGAAGTCATGAAATCAGAGTCCATAGTTAAAGAAGAAATAACCGATGAGGTCGAGAAGATAAAAGAGAAAGTCATAGATCGTGAAGAAGTAACTGAAGAAGAAGCATTCGGTAAGAAGGAGATAATTGAAGAGCAAGAGATAAGTTCTGAAGAATTAGTTGATGAAAAAATACCTCCCTTGCATGAAAAAATAGAATTAGTAGAAGTAGTTAAGGAACCAGTTTTTGAACAAGAGGAAATTATAGAAGAAATCACAAAACTTCCGACTGGTAATTTAATTTGTCTATATTGTGGCTTCAACAATCCCGATGACGCGAGTTATTGCTTACAATGTGGTCAGACTATCAAAAAAAGGTAAAACTTTTCGTTTTTATCGAAACTCCAACATCATTTCATATTAATATAAAAATAAGGTATAAGAAAAGCTCTTTCCGAGAACAATATTCAAATTATGGGGCTCTAAATCAATTGATTCAATCTTTAGGAGATGACGATTTTGAGGTAAGAAAAGAAATCGAAAAAGCGCTTAAAATCATAGAACCTGAATGGATGAACCTCTTATCATTCCTTACCTTTTAAGAATTAAATTTTGAAAGTAAAATCAACCTAACTTTAATACTGATTGCTTCATTAAATTTCATTAAGATCTATTAAAATTTTAATGTGAAAGCATTGATAGATGAAAAATTAAACAATTACATGCATCAGTTTATAGAAAAAATATGTAATGATGTTGGTCCAAGAGAATCGGGCACAGAACAAGAACTGCAAGCAGGAGATATTATAGAACAAGAATTTAAGCAATTTTGTAATGAAACCCATCAAGAAGAATATGTGAGTAGTCCTCATGCCTTTTTAGGTGGGATACGCTATGGAGCATTAATAGTTTGTGTATCAATAATTTTATATTGGATGAGTTTGCTAATCGACTTGAATCTAATTCTCCTCGCTGAAGAATACAGTGGAATTTTCTTACTTATTGCCATAATATTGATTATTTTTACAATAAGTTATTTCATTCTTGAAGTCATGAAGTATTATGAAACGTATGATTTTATGTTTCCAAAGAGAACCTCAAGAAATGTTATTGGAACAATTGAACCTAAAGGGGAAATTAAACATAGCATAATTTTTTCAGCTCATCATGATTCTGCATTTGAATTCAATACGTTTTATTATTTGAAACGTTTTGGCCAAATCATTATCAACGTAGGATACATAGCAGTAGGAATTACTTTAATAGGAATATTAATAAAATTTATATTTTTTCTGCTGAAAATCGAACTATCTCTCTTATTTTTCGTCTTTGGAATTATTTTCATTTGTTTCTTACCTATAGTTTTGGTTTACGTTTTATTCCACAGCTATAAGCCAGTTTTAGGAGCATTTGATAATCTTTCTGGGGTTTCTATTGTTCTGGGAATTGGAAAATATTTACATGAACATAAAGATGATGATAAGATTTATCCTAAGCACACAAAAATACATTTAATTTCTTTTGCAGGAGAAGAAGCTGGTTTAAGAGGAGCAAAACGTTACGTAAAAGCACATTACGAAGAATTGAAGAATGATAAGACGATTATCGTAAACATGGATGGTATAGCCAAAAAAAATACTTTTGTAATACTTGATAAAGAACCAGGTATTGGAACAAAACACGATCCAATGATTTATGAGCCAATTTATGAGATAGCAAAAGAAATTAATCCTAAAGCGAAGATTGCCTCTTTATCATTTGGAGCAACTGATGCTGCTGCTTTTAGTAAAAAAAATATACCTGCAGCTTCACTTGGTGGATTAGATCTTGGATCGGAGTTAGCACCATATTATCATACACGCTTTGATACGCCTGACGTCATTGAAAAAGAAGCTTTGGGTCAAATGACCGAACTTTGCTTGAGATATTTGATAAAACTTGATAACGAATAAAATAACTATTATTTTTTCTTTCTATTTTTCTGTTCATAAAGCAATATGATCTTCCTAATGTAGTCATTAATCTTATCTGATATTATTTCTGTCCTTGAATTTTTATTTACAAACAGAACTAAAAAAGTTTCATCATTTACCTCAATAATTATGATTACATGAGACTTTAATTCAGTTATTATTTTTTTAAGCACTAAATCCCCGGATGATTTACCTAAACTAGAAGCACTTTCTAGAACGGAGGCACACATTGAAGAAAATACGGATTTATCTAATGGAGCATTTAAATTATCAGTAATTAAACTTCCTTCCTTATAAGCAAAGAGAACACCGTTTAAATTTCCTTTCTCTTTGATTTCATCTATTATTGACTTAAAATCCTTAACTTTTTGTTGTTCTGAAGACTCATTTGACATATTTATATCTTTCATTGAAAATTAAGTTAAATTTAATCAAAAAAAAATAATTCAATAGGAAGTAAAAAGTCCCTTGAAACCTCTCGCTTTACTATCTATAGCTTGATGAGGACATACCTCTAAACAACATAAACATGATATGCAGCTCTTTTTATTAAATACGGGATATTCACCATTGATAAAATCGATGGCATGTGCAGGACAAACTTCTGCACACATTCCACATTTCTTACACTTCTTCTTCGTCATTATAGGGACTTTTTTTGTCACCTTGTATACAAATCCACCAGTTATTAAACTCGCAAATTTGGTCTTGAACTTTCCAGGCGTCTTAAATTTAGGAGCTATTTTTTTTGCTTCTTCCAGTGATGTGCCTACAATTTCTATGTTCTCAAGATCACCTATACCTAATTTCCTCCGATATGCAGATTTTAAATGAGGAACAAAATTTAACCCGTTATATTTTCCTATAGCAAGCGCCACAACATCTAAAGCTAACTCATCTGTTCCCACCAAAATTAAATTCCATTCTTTCATTGGACCCGATACAGGACCCATTGAACCATACATCACTTTTTCTAAATCGTAAATTGTCAATCGAAATGGTTTATTTTGAATTACCCAAGCATAATTATCTGCCAAAGTATCCCCAAACTGAGCAGGAGTTTTTCCTAACAGGTGAAATTTAGCTTTAAGTCCTCCAGGAATGATCCCCCAATAATTCTTGATAGCGCCTGTTATAGTCGCTTCTCCATGGGTTTTTAATTTCGGTAAATTAATTAATAAATCACAATCTTTTACCGCTTTTGAAACATAGTAATCTTTTAAAGAAATAGCACCATCAATTGTCTCATGGACAGGAACTTCCTTCTCAAAATCAATAAAATTTACCCCATATTTTTCTGCAACTTCATAAAGCCCTACCTTCTTTGCGATGTTAGATGCTGAAGTTTTGATTTGACCAGGTGAATCTCCGATACTTACATTTTTCATATCTGTCCCTTTTTTCGTAAGGTAAGCTAACACTCCTTCAACAAAAGACGGTTGAGTGCAAGCATCGTTAGTTGCTCTTAATAAATTGGGTTTTAATAATATATTACTTAATTCTTGGAGGTTGAATTTGAAATCATCTTCAATGAGTTCAATCCCTTTAATAATTGCTTCTTGGAGATTTTTAAATTCTTTTACATGAACAATACTAATTTTTGTAGTCATATATATCCTATAAAATATCTTTTTCTTTTAATAATATTCAAATGCATGATAATTTTAGTATTTATTTTCAGTAAAAATTAAAACAAAGTGAATTTTTGTTTTCGAATGATTTTTAAAAAGCTATTTTTATTATATTTATATTAACTTAATAAATCTTGAAAGGTAAAAGATAATAAGGAAACTATCTGACAAATACATTAATACTTTTAAGAAGGGATAATAGAAATGCTTGAAGAACACGAAGAAAGAAGCGATTTTATGTTCAAAATTTGTCTTTTCGGAGATGGAGGTGTAGGAAAAACTACATTAGTAAATCGCTATCTCACGGGAGTCTTTAAAACTGATAGTTCTATTACGATCGGAGTAGATTTTCATATTAAAAAACTACGTGTGGAAGATTATTCCGTAACCTTACAGATCTGGGATTTTGCCGGAGAGGAAAGATTCCGTTTTCTCTTACAAAGCTATGTACTCGGGTCTTCTGGCGGAATTTTCATGTATGATATCACGAGATTTAGTAGCATGAAGAATTTTGCAGATTGGATTGAAATATTCAAACGAGGTTTTAGTGGAGATAGTAAGCAATTACCCGTAATCATGGTTGGTGGAAAATTGGATCTTCGATATAAAAGAGCTGTTTCGAGCAAAGACGCTTTTGAAATAGCAAAGCAGCACAATCTCTATGGATTTGTCGAATGTTCTTCTAAAGATGGTCAAAACATTGAAGAGATTTTCTATGAATTGGCAAAATTAATGATGAAGCGGGCAAAAATCATATAATATTTTTTGGTTAAAGAATTATCTAAATCTTTTCTCTATTTCATTTCTGCCTTGTTAATCAGTGTGAGCAAGTATGAAGGGTGCAGATTTTTATTTGCTACATAGTAGTACTCTCGTTCCTCATTTTTTGATTTTTTATTAACCAATTCAAAAACTATGAAGTCTTGATTTACATCTATATTGTATTTGTAGGAATAGATTATCATTGAATCTGATAAGTATTCAACTTGTTTATTTTGGGATTGTGCTGATTTGATCTCAGATGCTAGATCTTTGGTAAAAGCTTCATTTTTCTCTTCAAAAAAGAGTTCTATCTCTCCAATACAATCACGATTATCAATTTCATTTACTTTGGATTTTTCCAATTTGAGAGCACCTCTTAATTTTTTTAATATTCAATTATCATAAAAAATTTATTAATTATAAAAAAAAGTAAAAACCAATAAATCCGTGTCAATCAATAATACAATAAATGGTTATGGGAAAATTAGTTCTTCTATTCAAAAATAGCATCTAATTTTTCAATAACCATATTTGGAAAAAGATCACTATCGGTATTGGGATCCTTTTTTATAGCTTCCATCATTTCAGCTGAAGTTACTCCTGTTAAGACTAGTATGGTCATTACTCCTGCTCGGTTTCCCGCAATTATATCCGTATTCAAACGATCACCAAACATTAAAGCGTGTTTTGGGGAAATATTATTATGCTGTAGAATTAATCGAATGCCTGTAGGGTGAGGTTTTCCAAATATAGTTATGGGCTTTATTCCCGTGCATATTTCTAACGCTTTTACCATTACACCTGCTCCTGGTAACATTCGATTTTTTACTGGCAACGTGGGATCATCATTCGTCGCGTAAAATTGCGCTTTCCCTTCCAATATACATCTCTGGGCCATTGCCAAATCGTGGTAGTTAAATTTTCTATCCAATCCAACAATCACAAAATCAACGTCGGAAAATTTTGATTCTGAACTAATAATTTTATGCCCTTTGGCTTTTAATTCTTCACGTAGCCCTATTTCACCAATTACAAATATATTCGAGTTTGGCTTAATCCGGGTAATTTCCTCTGAAGTAATAGAAGCACTCGTATAAAAATCAGAAGGACTACTTGAAATATTAAACTTTTTCAAAAGATCAGCATACATCTGCCGAGTTGCGGTTGAATTATTTGAATTATAAGCAATCTTGATTGATAAATCTTTTAAACGTTGAACAATTTTATCTGCATTAGGAATTAATTCAGTTCCTCTGTAGATTACACCATCCAAATCAAAAATAGCAATTTCCGTCCCTTTCAATTCTTTAATTAATTGTGACACGGTTAAAAATTCACCTCATTCACTATTTAGAAATGTTTAATTATATTTGAAATAATTGCATTACCATCCCACAGGCAATTGTAAAATTGCAATGGAAAATTGAATCCCAATAGGAATTAGAATAGGATTTAGTATATTATCAGCAGTATACGTAGGATAGTAATCCGTAAAGAAAAATATAGCAGCTCCAATAAATGCGTAGATAGGGCCAACAAAAATCAATCCTATAGTATATGCAACTACAACTCCTGCTATAAATCCTTCAATCGATTTTGTTTCTTTACTCCTTACTTTGACTTTATGCTTCCCAAAAGATCGCCCTACTAAAGCAGCGGCAGCATCAGACAAACAAGCGATAAGTACGCCTGCAAAATAAGCGGAGATATTAAGTAATCCCATCATGTATAACATGAAAGATAAAATGAAACCCACCATGATATAAATGTGTGGTCCCGCAGCATTTCTTTCCTTCTCTCTTAACATTGAATGCGTTATAAAGTTGAAGAGTGAATATTCTGGTCCCCAAAGTATGCGAAATATATCAGAAATGATTGCAAATATGAGAGAACCAATTAAAGCCATCATGGTCAAACCTACTATAGCTTGAGGATCTCCGACCGTATATGGATACAATGATATAGGACCCCACAGAACGTTATAAGCAATTCCAATATTATTTATCATTACGATTATAGCGTCATTTATTAGTTGAGTGATAGGAGGAATGAATATAAAACCATAATAGGCAATCAAAATTAAAATACCTGATAAATGGAATGATTTCCTTATTATTTCCATTCTAATTGAAATCTCTTTCGCATATGGATCATGTTGATTCATCCTGATTATGTATCTCCTAAGATGTGATGTACCTTGCTCTTCATCCATTCCTAGATCGGTTATCATTCCTTTTATATACCGTTTACTAATAGTTGCGAAAATTATGTTTAAGGTCAGGATCATGCCTATCCACCATACCATGTAGCCATTATATGGAAATGGAAAAAATGAAGCAAGTGAATTATAATAACCAAAAATTATGAAACAGACACCACACACTGTCGTAGAAATAGCACCATAGTGGTTCTTTGCTCTCAATCCCTTAGTGGCAATATAAAACATTATAAACCCCAAGATGAAGAAAGAAAATGATAGAGTCGTATTATACAATCCCGCAACGATATCCCAGAAATCCATAATATTAAAGATCTAATGTATTATTGATTATAGTAATAATAATAAATTGATTAATTATTCTTAGCTTTCCTTTTATTTAATTATAATGTCAATCGTTTGACAATCAAAAAAACTCAATGATTAATTTTCATAGCAAATATGTAAAAATAAAGATTCATTTAAAATATCTATAAATGGCTATAATTGAAGGAGAATTATGGAACTAAATGAAATATTTGCCCGATATTCAAAAATGATGACTTTCAAACAATTGTTTCTGAGAGATATCGCCATCTCAAGATTCAGATTTCTATATTTTGTAATTTCATTCGTATTTTCCTCAATTTCAATTAACTTCATAGTGGCTTATGTAATTAATTTCAATCCAGAAGATGTTTTACATGATGTGATTAGCTCGACTATTGTCTTCACGATTATCGTTAGTCTCGTTATTGGAGGCTTTATTGTAGACTCTTTTAAAGATAGAGTGAGACTCCTGATAATTTCTGCGGTTTGTGTCCTTATTGGAATGTTTCTCATTTTTCTGGATGCTATTTTCGGTATATTTGGCTTTATATGTATTACATTTTTCACTGGTATCTTTTTAATTGATTTAATTACCATTGTTATACATGAATCAAACATCCTCAACCGTGGGAGACTGTTTGGGTATTTATTCTTCTTATCATTTATAGCGTCACATATAATTGTATCACTGTCCTTCAATTTTGTTCTCATAATGCTGATTTTTGAGATCGCATTAACAATCAGCTTAATTTGGATATCTAAATATTATACTTATAAGGAAACACGAGATAGATTAAAGTCTGAAAAGAAATTCATTGATGTCATATCCGGATCCTTGCATATTGCTGGTTATATGATTGCTTTATTTGCATTGGCAATTTCGCTAGGGAATTCTTTCCCAATTGAATCTGGATTTAATGTTATCACTCCATTATTCATTTTCTTTTTTATCAGCTCATTTTTAATAATCGGAGTCTTTTTGGACAATTTAGGGCGTAAATGGACGGTTGCAGCTGGGATTTTGTTCATTTCATCCATTATTCTTTTTTCAGGAGTAATAGACAATGAAGAAATCTTCGCATCAATATTTTTCGGAATTTCAATTCCAATTTCATTCATGATTATCTTTACATTTTCCGGTGATTTTTCTACGGAGAGAAATACAATTCGATTTAGAGGAAGATTAACCTGTAGTTTCTTCTCAATCTTCTTCGGGGGATTTGGTGTTGGCATCCTTTTCAATTTCCTACTCTCACAAAATTTCATCAAAAATCCCGTTTTTTTCTATTGGATACCTGCTTTACTAAATGGACTTAGTCCCTTTATCTTGATTGTTATCTTGGTCTGGATATTACCATTACCAGAGATTTTAACTGCAAAAGAAGCAGATTGGAAAGATTCATTGAGAAATCTTTATGTATTTAATAACGCAGTGTGCTTATTCGCTCAAAAATTTACCACCGAATCTGAAAATGATAACTTGCCAAATGAGGATCTAATTACGGGAGGATTTTCTGGTATACTGAACTTGTTATGTGAGATTACAAATGAACACAAACATTTGCGGATTATAGATAAAGAAGGTGCAAAAATCTATTTTACTTATGGTAAACACGTAATCGTCGCTCTGGTATCAACCAAGAATTTACCCATTCTTTCCAAAAAACTAGAAATGTTCATGAAAGATTTTGAAAAAAAATATGAAAAAGATCTTGTCAATTTTAAAGGTAAAATTAACATTTTTAAAGATGCAAGCGAGCTAATTTTAAAGTATTTTAAATGATCTAAAGAGAATGGTGGAATAATCATATTGGAAATTGACTATAATTAACTTAAAAGAATTATATTAGTTTTGAGATTTTTTCGCACGTTCTTCGGCAATCCAATAAAATGAGTCCAAGACGTACTTCAGAAGTGGTCGAAACTGTGAGGACCGCGTTCGGACCGGCTTGTAGGATGAGGAGATAGCCTGAGCTTCCTTTGACATATAATTGATCGAAATCTCCTTTCGCCATTTCGATAATGGCCCTTTCGGATAAGGAGAGTAATGCTGCGGTCATAGCCGCAATTCTTGTTTCGTCTACACCTTGCGGTAGCGCAGATGCGATTGGCAATCCTTCAGCAGACACGATTGCTGCAGCTTTAACTTCTGGAATTGCTCCTAAGAGTTTTTTGAGAAGGTCATCTAGGGTTTCGGGAGTATTAGGATCCATGATCATTCGCGTATTTAAATTAATTTCAAATTATTAGATAAATAAGATAGTATATACTAATATTAAATGTAGTTCCTAAATATTTATTTTTTTTTATTTGTCTGAGTTATTTTTATAAAAATATAGTTGATTACATCTTTAATAATTTTTGTAATATCCATGTAAGCATTCATCATTGAGCATGGTAATCTAACGAGTATGATTTTATAAAAATTTGCTTTGATCGGTATTCTATCCTCGAACTATAAAATTTCAAATTATGAAAGAGATATTTGATTTTTTTATCTTAAATCAATTTAAGCGATATTAAAATCACAAATTATTAATTCTATCGTTCATTTTATTGGTCATCAATAACCATCTACTTTATGGGTGTGCAGCTATTTTTACACTTTATCATCTATCATCAAAATGTGAAATCCCGCCGTTCTTATTTGACCAACCAAAAGAAGTTAGTGCACGTATAATTTTATCTGAGGATTATGAAGGAATAATCACGCGTGATTATGGATTTATTATAGCAATAGTAGACGTGATTAACGTAGGTCCGGGGATTATTATTCCAGGCAATGCAAATACGTTTCATGAAGTTGAATTTTCAGTTCTGACCTTCAAACCTGTGATTGGAGAAGTGGTTGAAGGAGAAGTGGTTGAAATTGTAGACTTTGGGGCTTTCATTCGACTCGGTCCCTTGGATGGATTAGTGCATGTGTCTCAAATATGCGATGACTATATCTCTTATGAACAAGTTGGAAATAGATTTATTGGCAAGGAAACGGGAAAAATTCTTGAGGTTAATGATTCAGTTAGAGCAAAGATTATTGCTGTTTCGATGGGTACAGGAAGAAGCGGTAAATTAGGGTTAACGATGCGACAGAAGTTTCTGGGAAAACCAGAATGGATTGAAACGGACGTTGAATCCGAATACTCCGAACCACAATCCCCAGAAGATGATGGTGAATCATAAATTATTTTCGTGGTGACGTAAATTTGAAAGAAAGAGCATGTAAGAATTGTCATTTAATAACCAAGAATGAAAGTATTTGTCCAAAATGCAAAACCCATACCTTGAGTGAAGATTTTACTGGAGAAGTAATAATTATTAAGCCAAATGAGTCAAAATTTGCTGAATATCTAAAGATTCATTATCCTGGAAAATATGCCTTAAGAGTTAGGTAATGCTATGACATATTTCTACCTATTTTTCAGATTATGCATAATCAATCACGAGTTTGCATCATGAGTGATAAATTAAAAATTAACTCTAACCAGCGTCAAAAATATTCTCAACCTTTGGGTGATTTGATCGCTGGAACACGTCTTGAAACAATTCCAAGAGTTATTGAAATTCTTAAAAACGTTAAATCTAAAATTCAGATCTACTTGGTGGGAGATATTGTGACAAAAGATTTCTTGAATAATCCGTTCTTAAAAGACCTAATTCAAATTTCAATCATTGATGAAAAAACAAAGAGGGAATCCATCAACGCAGATTTTGAGAGTTTTTTTGAGGAGATTATTGAATTTGAAAACCCTGAGGGCACTATAAATCCTGATAGTTTCGATCTTCTAAAAAAGATATCCGTAACCGAAAAAAGAACTCTTTTAAAAATTATTCGGGGTGAAGAAGATTTATTAGTCCTACCACTAACTCTCGTTCTTCCGCTTTCAAAAACGAGTAAAAGATACATATTTTATGGACAACCTCCCATTACAGATCGGAAGCCTCCTCTTCCAGAAGGTATTGTAATGGTGGAATTGAATCGACACGTGAAAAAATTAGTTTCTCGTTTAATTGCTATAATGCAAAATAAAACGTGATCCATGATGTTATTATCTATTTTGTTTACTATACAAGTTAATCGTTAACAAGAACAATATTAACCAAGAAATTATCGTGAAGATTACCACAAAATAATAAAAACCGATAATGATGTTTTTTAACCATAGTATGAAGAAAATAATTACAATTAATAAGCTCATTTCAATAATTAATAGTGCAATAGTGACCTTCTTTTCATTCTTAAAATATCCCATGATTTACACTAAAAAACCAAAATTTTATTTTTTATACTACTTTAATCATCAATATCAAAGATTAATCTTTAATATAATTGATTAATTCAGCAAATAGTAAAATAAATGGTTCAAGATGTCATTTGATATAGAAATATTAGAAGAAAAAAAAAACCAATTAATCGATCGAACTGAAATTAAAATCAGAATTGAGCATTTTGGTGCTGGAACCCCTAATCGATTGGAAATTAAGAAGAAAATAGCGGCTTTAAAAAATGCTAAGGATTCACTCACTATCATTCATAAGATTCAAACTCAATATGGATCGACTCATGATATTGGGATGGTATATATATATGATAATGTTAAGGAGCTCCAATATTTCGAACCTTTTCATATCCAAGTTCGAAACTTGCCCATGGATAAAAGAAACGAGATATACCAAGCAAGAGCTAAGAAAGAACCATACAAACATTTATTTGGTTATACAGAATAAACATATTAATATAGTTGATGAATGAATGTCAAATCAATCAAAATTTTATAAAATTGAAGGAAATACAATCGATCGAACTCATCGCACGTGCCCTAAATGCGGCGATGGTTATTATCTAGGAGAACATTATGATCGATATGTATGTGGAAAATGCCATTATACCATATTTAAAAGAAAAGGTGCGGCAGTAACGAGAACTAAGGGAGCTGGTAAGAGATCTCCTCGAAAACGAGTAAGGAGTCAAGAATAAATAATTTTTTTTTGCAAAATTCTTATTTATTATATTTAGTGAATATAAATTAAAAAATAAATAAATTTCGGCTGAATTATCCCCAAAACGCTCAAAGCATTACATCTTGTTCATACAATGCTACCAGGGCGCTAACAATAAAAAAATCGATGTAGATCGTAAACATATTTAAATAAATTCGAATTTTCTTGACATTTTTTTTAAGATGACAAAATCTTGTTTACGTTTTTATCCTAAAAACTAGAGAGTGTAAAAATAAAAAAAAATTAGAATTTCTTAGAATTTATTTTCTTCTTGAATATAATAATTAGGCTAACAGAGGTTAAGCAAATAATCGAACATAGCAAGATCATCCCAAATCCAGGTATTATATTTTGAGTACACGTGTTATTTTCAATGATATTACCCGTGCAGCTCTCATCTTCAGAAATACATCCACCTTGTTCGTAAGTTATTGTATTACCCGTAATGGTATTATTATTACTGTTGTATGATAAATAGATTCCATAAAGCTTCATATCTACACTGATCGTATTGCTCGTAATCATGTTATAACTGCTATCACTTAAAGAGATACTATTTTCACTCATTGTATTTCCTTGAATAAGATTATGAGAACTATGGTGAACATAAAGTAAAGCGTCTTTGAAGGTATTTGTTAAAATTGAAATATTGCTGCAAGAGTTTAATTCATAAGATTGATATTCAATGGTGTTTCCCAGTATTGTGAGATTGTGGCACGATGTTATGATAAGATTTTGGTGTTCATTCCTTGAAATAAAATTGTGCTTAAATAATACGTCTGTTGACCCTTCACAATGTATTCCGAATTTCCCATTCTTTGATATCGTATTATCACTAATAGTATTATTATTTAAAGATTGAAGGATGAGTCCATCTTCTAAATTCTCATTTATTTGGTTGCTGATAATAGAATTATTGTAATTTGATGAACTTAATCCATAAATCTCATTTTGGTTAATAACATTATCAATAATTACATTGTTATCCCCTGAATTCCAGAGACCCTGATAATTCGCATTTATGGTATTTCCCGAAATGATATTATTGCTGGAAGATATATATATTCCTACATCGTAACTGTTCAGAACATCGTTATCTGATATATTATTATAATTTCCATTTAGGATAATACCGATATCACTATTAGATAACAGATTATCTGAGATTTCATTATTCTCACTACCTAGCTCAACCACAATACCCCAATCATTAGAATTCATTATGTTTCCTGAAATAATATTATTGTTAGAACCTTCGATTAGCTCAATTCCCGTTTCATATGAATTCGGAATAGTATTTTGATCAATTAAGTTGTTATTGCTATTATTTAAAGTGATGGCATTAACCCAAACCGCATTAAATTTATTTTTTATTAAATGGGTCGAATTACAATTATCTAAATAGATACTATAATTCACGCGATTGAAATAGTTGTTAGCCAACATACCATTAGTACAATTCGTTAATTTTATGCCTATCGCAAATTGGCCGACCCAATATCCAAATTCACTATCATTGATGAGGAAGTGAGCATTAGAGTTCCTGATTTCTAATCCACACGTGGTCTTTTGATTTGGAATAGCAATATTATTTATAATATAAGGAGAACCTTCCGTACCAAAACCGCTACACCAAGGAAATGCAACAGCTTCAGACCAAGTATAATTTCCCGTGCTACCCGTATCATCTATTATAAGAGATGTAAAATTCCAAAGCGCAGAAGTCTTTAAATCAGCAGTGGGTTCTTCTTCTTTGATATTATTATCTCCTACTATAGCATTAAACGATTTCGGGGATTCAAAAAGACACAAAGAGAAGATACCTAGATTTAATCCAATAATAATTATTATTACCAGTCTAAATTTTATTTTCATTTTATATCAATTGTAAACAAATTTTAAATTAAGAACAAAAATGCTACTTTTCTTTATAAACTTGTAAGGACTATTTTTTTGCATCAAACTCATTTTACCCTTTTCTTGATTCTATTAACATGTAAAATAGAAACTAATATATATATCATTAACAAATATATTCTAAATTACGTTGGATATTGTTAATTTGAATACATTTCCTCACCACTTTTAACTATCAATCTTGGGATATTTTATGCGATATGATATTATCTTAACCACAGAAATGTTGGAACATCAAAGTACCCAAGATGTACTTGAAATTGCAAAAGAAATAGTCAATCAGAACAAGGTATTAACTACAGAATTATTGTATAATGTCGCAAAGAGAAAGTTGCATATCCCTCGAAAGGGATTATTAAATATTATTCAAACTCTCTTAAATCGGAAAATTTTAGTTGAGGGATCTAAGTATACTCGAGATACCGTAATGGTGAATCCTTATAGAAGGATGATTTATGATTTTATTAAAGAGAATGTAGGATCCCATTTTTCACTGATAAAAAATGATGTTGATTTTAGTGAAGGAGGGACAATCGCAAGCTCTGGCAGGCTTATTTGGCATTTAGAAATGCTGCTTAAATTTAATCTCATTAAGAAAGTAAAAATAAAGAACTATACTCTCTTTCTCCCTATAGAGGTTAGTGAAGAGGAAGGAATTTTTCACTTTATTCTACGTGATGAAATAAATATAAAAATCATGAGAAAAATGGTTGTGTCAAAATCAATTAGAGGAGCAGATATTTACAAGGAAATTAATGAAAAAAGAGAATTAGTTTATTATAGAGTTAAAAATTTAATTGAGCTTGACCTTCTCTTAAATGAAGGAGCAAATAATGAGAATATAATTATCAATCCAAAAAAATATGATTTTATAACAAGAATTTTAACAAAATTATAACGAGTGTGAAAAAATTGACTCTTTATTGGAATTCAGAAGTAATCATTGATTTTATGTTTGGATTAGCAGCTCTGATTTCAGGTATTATTACTCTTGTAAAGCCCAATACTAAAAATATACGCTCACTACAATTTATTCGAATCTCTATTTTTTTTGGTAGTTTAAGCATATTTCTTGACGGGATTTCGTTGCTGTATCTTAATGTACCAATTAGTATAATAGAAAGCTTTTGTACAATCCCTTTAGCTTTATCAATGATTATTGGTGTCAATTACATCATCAAGGAGAACTATACTTCATTGGGGTTAATTATTACATTTGGATTAGGAATTTTGATATTTTATGTAGGTTTTCAGCCAGGCGCAGTAGAAATAGTATTTCAAAATGGGTATTTTAGGACGGCATGGATCGGGTTATTTAGTTATCTTAACTTACTTAATTATCTCATAATATTTGCATATATATTTTATTGGGGCATAAAAACTGTGAAAAATGCCCCATTTCTAATCAAAAAGGAAGCTATAATCTTTTTTATAGGGATTACGATTTATTCACCAATTGCGTCATTATTTTATATCCTATACCTATTTGACCCCTTTTTTATTCTTTTATCTAGTGTCTCAGGAATAATAGGGCTTTTGATTTTTGCGCTCTCCATAACTCTTGAACCAAAACTACTTTATATCTTGCCCTTCACTATTTATCGAATTATAGTGAAAGATAGAAAGGGGTATCCTTTATTTGATTTTGATTGGTCTAAATCAGAAGTAAATGAAAACATCTTTACCGGTTTTTTAAATGCTGTCCAACTCATGAGCGATGAAATCGTTAATATGGGTGGTTTATTGGACATCAATTTAAAAGATGGAATTCTAATCTTGCACGAGTCTAAAAACATCACCGTAGGATTAGCTACTTCAAAATCATCAACATTATTACGAGATTCAGTAAGGAAATTTACATCTGACTTCGAAACTAAATTTCAGAAAAAGCTAAAAGAATCGTGTCATGATATGAAGGAATATAAATCTGCTTATGAATTGATTGAAAAACATTTTTCAAATTTTCCCTCAAGACTTGTCCCTAATAAATCTCATCCATTATTATTATCAAACACACTTCTTAAATTACCCCAGCATTTAGAGAAGGATATACAAAACATAATCTCAGACGAACAAGATTATAATTTCATCAAGTCAGAAATTTTTAAATCTCCAGAAGGCAGCGCCGCGGGTTTTTTATCCTTATATCACGAGATAAAAGAAGAGCTTGAAAAAAGAGAAAAAGAATCAAAAGAAGAGAATATTGATATGGAGTAAAATGCTTAATCTAATCTTAATCAAATATCAGTTTAAACTTCTAAAAAATATCAAAAAAACAATTTTATTAAAAAATTCTTTATTAGAGTTATCTATAGCATAAAATAAGTATAAATTTCAATAAGGATGTCAAATTCCATGAAAAAAGATGAAGGATTATGTCTTGGAATTGAATCCACAGCACATACTTGGAGTGTAGGTATAGTTGATTTCAGTGGAAATGTTCTTGGTTTGCATAATAACATGTATATCCCCGAGGAAGGGGGGCTTCATCCCGCATTGGTGAGAGAATATCATATACTAAATTTTAAAGACACGATCTTGAATGCATTACAAGAAGCAAAATGCTCCATGAAGGATATTTCTCTGATTGCTTTCAGTCAAAGTCCAGGCTTAGGACCAATTCTTAGAATTGGAGCCCTTGTAGCGAGATTACTGAGTCAACTTTATGAGATTCCGATTGTTGGAGTAAATCATTGCATAGCACATATCGAAATTGGACGCTTGATGTGTAATATAGAAGATCCACTAACCCTTTATGTTTCAGGTGGAAATACAATTATTAGTGCTCATGAATCTGGTAGATACCAAATTTTTGGAGAAACACTTGATATTTCTATAGGTAATATGATTGATATGATAGCTCGAGATGCGGGATTAGCTCATCCTGGAGGTCCAAAAATAGAGAAATTAGCGGCAAAATCTGAAAAATACATTTCATTACCATATGTTGTAAAGGGGATGGATTTATCATTTTCTGGTTTGTATACCGCTGTACGAAATTTAATTGAATCAAGTGATTTTGGAAAAAATTATACTATAGAAGATGTTGCGCATTCGTTACAAGAAACCGGATTCTCAATGCTAGCTGAAGTGACTGAGCGAGCTTTAGCCCATACAAATAAACCAGAACTACTTTTAACCGGTGGTGTAGCGGCAAACAAGCGATTACAACAAATGATTAAGAGTATTTGTGAGGATCATGGCACGAGATATGAAGTAGTACCTCTAAAATTTGCCGGAGATAATGGAGCTATGATTGCTTGGACAGGGATCTTACGATATAAATCAGAGGGAGGATTTGAACTTTCCCACACCAACATAAATCCAAAAGAACGAATGGATAACATTTCAATTCCTTGGCGAAAATAGGTGAAATTCATGGAAGATATTAATATAATAAAAGGAAAAGTTCTCCACAAGGGAGCCGAAGCTTCCCTTATTCATGGTTTCTGGTTTGGGAAGGAAGTAATTTTTAAACAAAGATACCCAAAAAATTATAGGATCGAACCAATTGATAAACAACTTAGAGTAACAAGGACGCTTAATGAAGCTCGAGCTCTAATTAAGGTCAAAACTTACGGATTGAATGTCCCGCAAGTATTTGAGATAGATATTAATACTTCAACTATTATTATGAAGTTTATTGAAGGGAAAAAATTAAAAGATTTACTTTTTGTACTTGATGATAAGAAAAAATCTAAATATTTTTATACAATTGGTGAATTCATAGCAAAATTACACCAAAATGGTCATATTCATGGAGATATTACCACCAGTAACATAATCATAACACCTAATGAGGATGTTTTTCTCATTGATTTTGGATTACATGAATACTCTGATTCTGTAGAAGACAAAAGCGTTGATCTTCACCTATTAAAACGTGTTTTAATTTCTTCTCACGGGGCAGATTTTAAAAAGTGCTTTATAGCTTTTAAAAAGGGTTATCTCTCCAATTATGATTTAAATGGTTCAAATGAAGGCAAATATATCATACAAAACATTAAATCGATAGAAAGTCGTGGACGGTACGTCAAACAAGAAGAAAGAAAATGAATAAAATTTTTTCATTTAATCTGAAATAATTGATGAAAAACTGTCAACATGTTAATTAATTTAACAAAATATTTTACATCTGATATAGAGATCTTTAAATACCGTCATTGTGGACACATAATTTTATATACAAGGTAATCTTTTAATTTATTACTAAAAATTTGGTATTGTTAGACGTTAAGAATATTTATCTGCTTTTAACATTCCAGATTTCATCATTTATATCAATATTCTCATAATTAACAAGATTAGGATTCTTTCTATTGACCGAAGCTAATGAAAATAAACCCAAGATGGTAAACATTACCATAAATATTCCTCATTGTTATGATGAAAACATTCATAAATTAATAGCAATGAAAATTGTCCCAAGTCGTTCTGAGGCAATTCGAATTGCGTTAAAAGAATACTTGCAAGAAGAATATAATGAAAATTTGGGACTTTTAGGTTATTTTAAAAAGAAATGATGATTTTAAAAAATTTTGTTAAAATTAGATTTTTCAGAAACAAGTAATTACTAAATTAATTATCTCCTTCTTCTTATCTTTCTTGCTTCCCTTTCGACTTCCCTTAAAACTACTATATCATTAACACGTATAGGTCCCTTCACATTTCTGGTCAAAATGCGATTTTTATCTGGACCTTCCAGAATGCGCACTTTAATTTGGCTTATTTCTCCAGTAAGACCAGTGCGTCCTACGATTTGGAGAACCTCAGCAGGGATAGAAAAATCTCGTTGTGGCTTTTTTTCTGTTTTCGTTTTATCAATTTTTACCAAAAAATCCACCACTTTAAGTTCTTAATGCTCCTAATTTCTTAATTATGCTCCCCAATACATTTTCGTTTCCAGTACCAACAGATTCAATTGCGATGGCAGATGATGCAACATTTATTCGAACCGCTCCACCTAACTCTTTTTTCGTTGATAGGTAAGCATATGGTATCTTTTTCTCATCACATAATAAGGGGACATGAAATAATATTTCTGGAGGACTCACATCTTCAGCCATTACAACGAGCTTTGCTAAGTTCCTTTCAATTGCTTTCGTAACTTCATTCATTCCTTTTCGTATCTTTGAATCTCGAGCTTCAGCTATGGTATTCAGGGCATTTTTTAAATCTTTTTTTATGTCGTCAGGAATTTTATATTTTACATAACTCATTTATTTTCTCCTTCGAATTCGAATTTTTCGAATTTTCATAATTCATCGAATTATTGAAGAAGTAAGTAGTGGATAGAAAATAAAATTTTTGATTTAATCGCAAAGTTTTTGTTTCATGAGAGATTAAAACTATTATAAACAAATTTTAATATAGGATGTGATAAAACCATAATAATTCCGATAAGATGTTTCTCCTGTGGTAAATTAATCGCACATGTCTATAAACCGTATTTAGAGGCTTTAGAAAAAGGAGAAAGCTCTGAAGCTGCTTTTGAAAAGTTAGGAATCAAACGTTTTTGTTGCAAAAGAATGATCGTATCTCATGCAGATTTGATAGATGATCTTTTAAAGTTTCCACGCTTGCAATAACTCAAGTTCTCCTAATTATGATAAGAACTGATTTTCTATTCTCTTAATAGAAAATTCGTATAATATTATTTTTAAAAGAAGTAGAGATTATTATTCTTTACCATAAACAGAAGTCCATCTCGTCTTTCGTGGATTATTTTTATAAATGAGCATGGCTTTTCTGCATTTTTGGCTGCAAAAATTCAAGATTGTTCCATCCCGCCTGATATACATGTGTCCCTTCCCGATTGATATATCGCTTGTACAGAAGGAACATTTCTTCACTTTGACTATAATTTTTCACCTAAAATTTGTTATTCTCCTTGAGTTGCCTTGAAAAGTTCGCTTTCGCCGTATTTAACGACTTTTAAATTGATCAAGGTCATATCATGTGTTATCTCATTTCCTCTCACGGTTCTTCGCTTTTTTTGTCCTTTTCTTCTAGGTTTATAGCCACTTCCGCGTTTTGAAACGAGGATTCTCTTTTTTACGGGACCATGAACATCTTTTCTCATTGGAAATCCGCTTGCATCAGAACCTCCCCTGATTTCGAATTCATAATTAGGAAAGCCAACTAATCCACCTTTAATTATATCTCCTATTCCCATTCCCTCAAAACGAAACCTTTTATCATCAATTTCGATAATCTTTGATAATCCTTTACCAGGTCCCTCATTTCCACCGGATATGTTAAGCTTATAAACTTTTTTCTCTGAACTCATCTTGATCAAATTAATATAAGGAAAATTACTAAGAAAAATGACCCAAAATATAAAAATTTTATTGATAAAGAGGTCTTTTTCAATTTCTCCGTTTTCAAAAAAACGAATATTTATTTTAGTATATATTTCATAATGTAATTAAAGCAATAACTGTGTACTAGTCAAAATGCAAATTTTCGAAGTGCTTGAGTTAAGAGAATATCCTTATTTTCTCACTGTGGATGCGTCAGATGGAGAAGTTGTTCGTGATACCATCAATGATCTGAATAACTATAAAGCCTATTTATTGGTAGATCATGATACTAAAAGGATTTGGACATATAATGGTATTAATAGTTCATTAAAGCTCCAAATTTTTGGAGGAATTTTAGCGGGAATGTTAAGAAATCAATTACGTGGATTTTATCGCATATATCCCTTGAATAAATATTCCTCTGAAGATCCTGAGTTTCAAGAAATTTTAAGCAAAACTTTAGGAGAAGGAAGAGCACGTGCAATAGATATAGCAGATTTTCCTCCTCAATCTGATAATATACCAAAACAGGAAATACGAATTGATAACCCCCGTTTGAATAAAGCCTTAGAAGTTATTAAAGAATATCCCTTAATACCTGATTTCAAGAGATCTTTCTTGATTGTTGGGGGCACGCTTTATTCAGATGAAAAATTCATGGAATCTTTTCTTAAAGAGGAAAAAGTTACCTTGGAAGAAGTTAAACTGGGCAGACTGAACAATGGATTTACTTTTTTTAATGATCGGAACTATTCAGTTCGCATTATTGTTTCAAATAGAACGATCCAAGGGATAGAATTATATGTGCCCCTACATGAAGATCTCCCTGTAATAAGATTGAAAACGCCAGTTATCATGGAAGAAAAATTCAGTAAACCAGGTAATATTAAAAATGTGATCAAGGCATTCCAGATTCCCGATACATTATCAGATGAAGAAGTAATTATCCATGATTTATCAAGTTCGAATAAAAGAAATTAGCTTAATATAATGATTCTTTTAATAAATCCTAAAACTACCAAATCTACAGAAATTAATGCCGAATATTTTAGAGAACCAAATTTGGGGTTGCTTTACCTCGCAGCAATTTTAGAGGATCAAGGAATCCCTGTAGAAATCTTGGATTTAGAACAATTTTTACCATTTAATGATACAGATTTGGAACGTATTATTGAACATCATATCCGGGGTTTTACCATCTTTGGATTGACATCTCTTACAAATAATTTTTCTTATACACTTCAAATTGTAAAAATAATAAGGAAATTAAAACCACACAGCAAAATCGTGTTAGGTGGACCGCATGCATCCTTTCTTTATGAGGATATATTAAATATGGAGAATTTAATCAATTATATTTGCGTGGGGGAGGCTGAACGCTCATTTCCGGAATTATTGAACAAATTACTGAACGACTCATACAAGGACTTGAATATCATCCAGTTTGAATCAATTCTAAGAAAGATTAAAGGCATCGCATTCAAAAATCATTTAGGAAAGATTGAATTTACTGGAAACCCAGAACCAATTAATATCGACATCTTACCATTACCTGCTCGATATAAACTCGTTCATGAATGTTATCATTATCGAGTAGCAAGTGTAATCATAAATCGTGGATGTCCAAATCAGTGTTCATTTTGTTCAAGACAAAATTTATTTAAAAAACCTCGAATAAGAAACATCCCATCCATAATGGCAGAGATCAGAGATATAATCTCTCTACAAAATTATACTTACATCAATTTTTATGATAACATTAACATCAACAAGCATTTCTTCGAAGAATTTTGTAAAATGTTTATGAATAATAAAATAAATATCCCATGGGGCTGTGAATTAAGAGTAGACTCCATAACTCAAGAAGAAGCGCAGTTATTAAAACAAGCAGGGTGTCGTCTCGTCGCAACTGGAATAGAATCTGCAAGTCTCGAAGTCCTCACAAAAAATTTCAAGTTTCAAAATCCCCAAGACGTGATACGAGGCTTACATTACTTAAAACAAGTAGGAATTCCCGTTCAAGCATATTTCGTATTAGGATTGCCCGGAGAAACTGAAAAAACCTTTTTACAAACAATTCAATATATCAAGCAGCTTCCATTTGATGCTAATGATCGCATCAATTACTTTATTGCGACCCCTTACCCGGGCTCTCGATTATGGATTGACTACGAAAAATTCGGGATTAATATCTTCGAAAATGATTTTTCAAAATATGATTGTGAACATGTAATTTTTCAGACTCATGAATTGTCAAGAGAACAATTAGAGAAATTACATCACATCGCCAAAAAGGTAGAATCTCATTTTCAGCAAGATAATATTGAATGAAATTTGTCAATTGATATATGCAAATTTTATTAATAGAGAATTAACTCTAATTTATTGTATATAAATTATTAATCATATTATCCAAAACATATTTAATTTTAAATAAAAAAGAGTTCCTGTATGAATTATGGCAAAAACGGATTATTTTATAGGAGAAGCTCTTCTGGGTGCTGAAGAAAATATAGCGCATATTGATTTGCTAATCGGCTCAAAGGATGGACCTGTTGGGATCTCCTTTGCAAATGCTCTTAGTACTCCATCAATGGGGCATGGAAGATTATTGGCATGTATTCGCCCAAATTTATTAACTAAACCGATAAGTTTAATAGTTCCCAAAGTCACGCTCTCCAAGATGGAAGATTCTAATAAGATTTTCGGTCCTGCTCAAGCTGCAGTTGCCAAAGCTATAGCAGATACCGTAGAAGAAAACCTCATCCCCATGAATAAACTTGATGAATGGCTTATAATCGTAAGTGTTTTTATCCATCCAGATGCAAAAGATTATAGAAAAATCTATCAATATAATTATGGCGCGACCAAGTTAGCCATTCAAAGGGCATTAAAATCATATCCTCCAATAGAAAAAATATTTTATGATAAAGATCGAGCCAAGCATCCTGTTGCTGGAATGAAAGTACCAAGGCTATGGAGACCTCCATATATACAAGTAGCGTTAGATCATCCCGATATGGATCATGCATTGAAAGTGGTTAATAGTCTACCGAAGAGTGATAGAATTATTTTAGAAATTGGGACACCGTTTCTCAAGAAATATGGAATGGAAGCGATAAAAAAGATAAGAGAAATCGCTCCACAAAAATTTATTGTTGCTGATTTAAAAACTCTAGATGTGGGCAAATTAGAGGTGGATTTCGCATTTGATGCAACAGCAGATGCTACAGTTGCAAGTGGTTTAGCAGCTCCCTCATCAATTGATAAATTCCTTTTAGAAGCCAATCGTATGGGTATATATGGTTTCGTAGATACGATGGAAGTAGAGGATCCTGTTACAAAATTGAAATCATTGAAACAAGTTCCTGATGTCGTCATTTTACACAGGGCAATAGATGTTGAACAAGGTGCAGGAAATCAATCCCCTGATTCGGCCCAAAAAGCAAGATGGGCGGTTATTCCTAAAATAAAAGAATTATATAAGGATCAAAAATTAGCCTCAGGGAGAGATCGCGTGTTAGTAGCTGTTGCTGGTGGAATAGAGCCCAATACTGCGATATATGCTTTGGAAATGGGTGCTGACATACTAATAGTTGGTAGATTCGTCACGTCATCAAAAGATGTCGAAAATTCCATGCGCAGATTGCTTAACATCATACCTGGTTATTCTGATATTGACTTAAAACGGATTCATTCCGAGGATGACGATAATTCAGCCAGCATGCCAAAAGGAGAATAATTTTTTTTCTTTTTCATTTCAAAAATAGAATTATTAGAACACAATTTTTTCTACTTATTTTTTATAAGATTTTGAAGACTACGTTGAAGATAATCTTCAAATTGGTTTATTTCTTCCTCACTAAAACCATCATAAAATAATTTTGTCATAATTTTTGACGCGTCGATAAAACCTTCTTTTAGTTTTGAAGTTTTTTCTGTTAGAATTATGAAAATCTCCCGCTTATCATCCTTAGATTGAATTTTTTTGATGTAACCCACGTTTTCTAAATTATCTAAATGTGAGCTTAGTGTCGATTTAGTTAGCTGAGTCTGCTCGACCAGTTCATGAATGGGAATATTATCTCTTTGCAATAAAAGGAATATGATACGACCCTGTGATGGATTAAATACATTAAGATTATTTGCTAATAGTATTTTAGAAAACACTCTCTTGGAAAGTTGATGGATTTTTGAAATTAAAAATCCACCCTCCCTTAAAGCTTCTATAATGGTTCACCTGTTTTGAAGCGAAATTTCTGCAACTTATAATAAAACTCAGCCATTTTTGGATTTAATCGGAGCAACGTGTAATCAGGGTCTTTTACACCATCAGGATAATATTTTGTCCACCATTCTAGCCATATCTTATTCTTTATTGTCATGTTATTAATAATCTCTACTTCCCCACCAAACATGACTCCCTTGAAATCTTCTGTGTCGCAGTAATAAACAGATATTTTAGGGTTATTTTTAATATGGTTGATTTTAGATGAGGAAGTATTTGTCGAGATATAAATTTCAAATTGATAGGTTGATTGATTAAAGAATTCTGAGAACTCAGGGAATTGCTCTTTATTCCTTAAATTAAACATTGCCCTCGTTATGGGGTATCCTTCAGAATCAATTGTAGTTAAATAGACCGCTTTGGAGGATTCCATCAATTCTAAGCACTTTTTTTTTACTTCTTCTAATTCCATATTTTTCCCTTATTTATTTAATTTGATTTTAAAATTACAAGTTCTTTCGAATTTTATCTAAACACTCCTTCGCTAAGGGAACTTTATCAAAAGTTATCTTTAACTTATCACAAAAATAATCTTCACAATGAGCACAATTTTCGAATCCTTTTGCCTGGCAGCAAATCTTTATAGGACATTCACTACACCAGCTAAAATGTCTTCCGTCCTGATTACAACTATCACAATAAATATCTTCAGGTTTAAAAGACATCGCTGGAATTGACCATTCTTTTGCGATCTTTTCAATTTCCTCAAGATTACCCTTTTGAGTGGCTAAATACGCAGGACATTCTGAACAGTTAATTCCACAATACGCAATTACTTTTTCCATATTCATTTCCTCATTTGATTTATTTTAGGTAGTTCGATTTCGAACGTTCGATATCGAACAAATATTAAAAATTTCGCTTTCTATTTAAATCTGATGGATAAAATGGATAAAATGAATTTTTCATCATAGCGATCAGAAAGGAATCAATTAAATTAATATCTCAAAAAACGAATCTTTAAAAATGTAATTAACCAACATTTAAACGTATTAAAATATTTCTTAAATTTTTAAAGAATAAGAAGAGGTATTATCTGATGGCAAAAAAGAAAGCTCCAGCAAAAAAACCCTCAGCTCCAGCCAAGAAAAAGGCTCCAGCCAAGAAAAAGGCTCCAGCCAAGAAAAAGGCTCCAGCCAAGAAATAAGCTCCACCTAAATCATATTTTACTAAAAAACTAATGAACTAAAACTTTTTTTTATTATTTTCTGATTTAAGTAAAATTAATAAGACAATAAAATCATTTGATATGAATAGATCTATAATATAACTCACTTAAAAATATATATTAAATAGGTTTTTTAGAATTTTCTCCATAAATTCTTATAAACTCTTTCTTCAATCATAAAAGGATCTGGTCGAAAGACTTTTGCGTTCGGTTGAGGATAACCTAAAGCTAAAATGCACGGAAAATCATATTTTTCAGGGATTTCTAGTAATTTTTTAATCTTTTCGGGATAATTTGGAATGTAGGTGACACCAAAAATGCCTTCTTCAACGGCAGAAAGGAGAATATTTTCGATCACCATCCATATTGATGCAAAATAATTAAGATGCATTCGAAGTTTGGGATTCATCAATGGAAATGGTTGATTAAAAACGGGTATAATTACCGCACCTGCTGTAAGGATCATTTTAGCCTGTTTTGGTATTGAGAACTTGTACATCTCTCTCTGAGCGTGATCTTTAAAACCTAAATCATCAAGAATTTGTTCGGGATCTCTATCTCTAATCAAATTTTCTCCCTCCTTCCCTACAAGTTTCATCCGCATACCATTACTTTCAATATTTATAAAAAACCACTTCCGCACATGACTGTTGCTCGGAGCTTGCATTCCATCCAAAAGAAGTTTGTTCAATACTTCAGTGATTATTGGTTTCTCAATGAAATCTCTAATTGTCCTCCTATTATACATGGCATCTCTCAGATTCATCGAAAAATTACCTCTATTTATTATTAGGATATATCATATACATTTTAGATCTTTAAAGTTACAATCTATTTTTATTTTAACATATAGGAAATGAGTAAGAAGAATACTCATTGATAAGACACGAATATATGGAAAATATAATTCGAACGATAAACATTTCAACTACGTAAAAAATCAATTTAATAGCTTATAATTATTAAAAAAAGAAATAAATAAAAGAAATTTACTTTATCGGACGGCTATTAGCCTGGAAAATTGGCCCGATAAATTGACTGTATAATTTAGCGTAAGAAGCTTGGTTGGAAACCACGCTTATCATTTCTGATTCATTATCAGTAAATGGACCAATGATAACTTCTTCGGCATCTCGGGTGACAGCATAGAAATCGCCTTGAGTATTAAGTTGCCTGAATTGAATATTGCCTAAGCTCATCATCTTACGAATGATGTCTCCATATTGGTCCATTGGGAAATGACTAGTAAGCATGAAGCGTGCTGCTTTCTTTTGAAATGCAAATTCACTAACAACTTGCAAGACTTCTGGAATTACGACTGGTGTCACGATAATAACCGAAGATTTTGTCCTATAAATTGCGTCTTTAATAGCAGATACCATGGCATCTCTACCAATGACTTGCCAGGTGGTAATCTCAGAAATTTCAGGAAGCGCACTTGATGCATTGAAAATATCTTTTAGTTTATCTTCATTTTGTTCTGATAATTCCGTTCCATCATCAATTGAATTCATGAATTGGAGCGTAAAATCAGCGATTGCATCCTTGATATTTTGTGCGGTGTCCTTGGTAGTGTTTGATAAGCTATTTTGCAGTGTTTTAGCATTTTCTTCATATTTGGTTTTATGATCACTGAGCATTTCACTCAAGGATCTTTCTAGATTAGCAGATTCATCTCCCCATAAACTGATTTCTGCAGTAATTTTATCAGACACATCACGTTTTCCAATAATAAACTTGTCATCAGTATCTCTAATCCAATCTTCTTTAATCTTCTTTACATCAGTATCAAATTCTGTATAATGTTTAAGCGAATCATCTTTGTGTCGATTGATTGCTTCATTATATTGCCTATGATGCTGTTTTATCGCGCTTTCAAGCGAATCTTTTAACTTTATGGTTGTACTGGAACAATCTTTAATTCCGTTTTGCAAGGTATTATCAACTTCACCTGCCATATCTGTTGCTAATGTTTCCAACTGCACGTTAATAGTTTCTTGAGCTTTATGATCTAATTCTGTTGTCTCAGTTTCGAGGTTTTGGTTTTCTCTGGAAATAATGTCAGTTACATCCTGTTTAATTTCATCAGTAGTATTACGCGTATCTTTTATATAATCTTCAGTTGTTTTGATGAAATCTTCTTTCATTGGTTCGGTGTATTTCAATACGTTTTGAATTGTTGTTTCATGGCGAGCTTTATATTTCTTCTTCTTTCCCATCCAGAAAAATTTCTTTTTAGCCATATCTTCAGAAAAGTCAGTAAAACGATTTGCATGTTCAAGGAGATTGTCAATTAAGGTAAGTGTCATGCTTTTGAAATCATTTGATTGATCATTTAAAATGCGATGCCTTTCATCTACTGTCGCTTTTAAATTAGTCTGAAGAGTATCAGTGGTATTTTTTACGTGAGTAGCGTGTTCATTCAATAGATTAGAGATCCGTTGTTTTAAATCTGAAACTATTTTATCCATCCTCTCTAAATATTTCTCGAGAATTTGTTCCATGCGGGGTTTTAAATCATCTGAGATAGTTCGGTGTCGATCCACATGTTCATCAAGATCTTTTTTTAATTCTATTTCAATATTTTCGACTCGGTTTGAAAAATCAGATAATAACTCGGCGATTATTTTAGTAATGTTTTCTTTTGTTGTATTGACTTCAGATTCGTTTTCCTTGATCCTTGCGGTACTAATATTCTTTAAATCTGAATTTAGCACGTTTAAAATTGAATGAATATTTTCTTCAAGGGTTTTTGAGGTGTCAGTAAAGCGGTTTCGTGCTACATTTATTTTTTCTGCTTTATAATTACTTTTGGTATCAGAATCTTCAAAGAATAGTTTTAATTGTCCATCTACGGCAGTAACTACTTCATTTATGCTTTTATCTTGGATTGATTCTAATTTTTCAAACCTATTTGCTTGATCAGCTAAAATCCTATCCTTGATTTGAGCAATCTCATTTCTAAAAATCTCGGATTCTGATGTAAATAATTCGAAAAATGGTTCAAGCGGAATGTATCTATCTACAATTCCAGGAACATGTTTTAAAAAACCTTTCTCAACGAGCTGATTTGTTTCTTCAAGAACTTTTTCGTATGTCAACTCCTCATATTGGTCGGTTAAAGTGAGATATACTTCCGAAGAAGTTGCTCTAGGCACTCTTAAATAACCAAGATATATAAGGATCTGTTCTTCAGTAAATCCATATCGAGTAAACACTTCCTTTGTGAAATCTTTTAAACTCATGAGTATTTCTCCAATATTCTGTTTGAATTGAAATGAATTCAATTAAATTTACAAATATTTTGAATTCCTTTTCAACATCTTAAAATATTATAATCTTTAATTATTTATCAAAATTATTATATTAAAACTTAAGGATTAGGAAGACCGCTTTTTGAAGTGGAACCTTTAAATATTGAATTTATCGTTTTTTTCGAATTTCAAATCAAAATTATTAGCAGCAATACATTTTTGTGATTTTATTGCATGATTAAATCTAATGGGAATAATTGTTCCTCAATCCTTTTTATACGGAATGAACTTCTTTCTTACAGATAACTAAATTTGTTGAAAAAAAATGAAAAATACACATAAGATTTTAATAGGTATTGTCAGTCTCATGGTACTTTTTTCCTTACTTAACGTAAATTCTGTTGCGGCGCAAGGAACCACTCCTCAAGAAATTAATCAAGACACTTACCAGGCAAGGTTAAATGCTTCTGAGCAATATAATTTTAGATTCAGATTGAGAACCCAACTAAGAATAATGGCTAACGTAAATATTGATTTAGATATAAATTGTGAGCCAATGAAGATTGGGGTCAAAGATTTTGCTATTGAAGTTACAACCAACGAAGATTTAAAGATGAACATGACGTGCACCGAAGAACAACTAGAACTTGGATTATTAAATGGAAATACTTATCAAATAAGAAATCGGAATCGATATCAATATAATGAAGGATTTTGTATTAGAATTCAAACAAATACTACAAATCAAATACAAGCTAAGTTAATGATTCAAGCTACGAATCAAAATCAGGTTGGCACATGGGCTTATTATGAAGAAACTACAGGAGAATGGGTATCAGTCCCAACTACAGTTGAAAACGGATATTTAGTTGCCAATGTTGATCATTTTTCATATTGGACAATTTTAATTCCAGATTACACGCTCGCGATAATTATCGGTGTTGGAGTAGGAGCGGGTGCTTTGATTGCAGTATTAGCGATTTATTATTGGAAGAAGAGATGAGACATTAGTATTTAATTACCATTATTTTTTTTTATCTTTTAATTATCAATATTATTAAAATATAGTTGAGGTTGTTCGATTATTCGTAAAATGATGAAAAGAGAAAATAAAACAGCGATTTTTCTTATATCATTTGTAGTAATATTAAGTTTAAATCTATACCTCAACACGGTTACTGCTCGTGATGTAGATGTTCCTGGTTTCTCTACTAATGATTCAATAAATGCAGGTGAAACAGTTAATTATCATTTCTCTAATAATATTCTTTTAAGCATTAGTACCAATGTTTCCATGGATCTTGACGTTGATTATGAAAACCGCATTCAAAACAAGCAAATTCACTTTTTCATCAACAATAGCAATCCTATATACTTAAACATCACTTCAAAAGAAAATATAGGAAATTTTGGAGTAAGTAAAGCCCCACAAGATCCAAATAAAGGAGGCATTCAGTATCAAAATAAATATAATTGTATAGTGATGATTACAACTAATGTCACCATTGAAAATATGGTAATTCGAAGTCTAAAAGGTTCTCAATATGGGTTTAGTTTGAATACACAATATTCAATCGGAGTTTATGAGCCATCCAGTGAATCTTGGAAAATTCTTGAAACACGGGAACAACTAAACGAATCTAACTCAGAATTGTATTTAGAAACGTCAATATCCCTTCTTAATGCTAGCACGGCATATTATTTTACTTACTTTGAAGAAAGCATTATTAATGATAATTGGATTTGGATCTCATTTTACGTCATTCTCTTTAGTGGCATTATCGCTGTTGTAATTGTAATTTCTAAAAGTGATTACATGCAATATTTAAAAATGCGAACCGTTTCAATCGAAAAGGGTGCCCATCGCTTAAGTTTGGAGGACGTATTAGAAAATAAAAATAGGGATAAAATTATCGAATTAATATTAAATGAACCGGGAATTCATTTCAATGAGTTATTAAGAAAAACAGAACTCGCTGCCGGAAATTTAGTCTGGCATTTAGATATTCTTGAAACCTATAAAATAATTGGAAAGAAGCGAGTTGGTAAATTTATCGTCTACTTTCCATATTATCATAAAAATCCCATTTCAAATATAGATTTAAAATTAAGTAAAAGTAAATTAACGCTCGAAATATTAGAAATGATAGAGGAAGAACCAGGATTATGGAATAACCTAATTACTAAAAAATTAAAAGTAGACCATAAAACTATTCATTATCATATTAACAAATTAAAAGAATTGAATCTCATACGTTTTCAAAAGGATGGACGTAAAAAGAAATTTTTCCCAAATTTAGATGCAGATTATTTCAATGAAAAGAATCAGTTAGATTAATTATATATTCCTTAAATTTGATGCAATCCCATCAACCCTATAATAATTAATAAAATATTCAAATAGTCTTTTTAACCGTTTAATCATTTAAAATGTTATGATTGAACCAGAAAAATTATTGGAGTTTATAAAGAACAGAAGGAGCATTCGCTCATTTCAAGACGCACCGATTGCTGAAGATGCTCTAACCATGATATTAGAAGCGGCAAGATGGACTCCAAGTGCTTCGAATCGGCAACCTTGGAAATTTATTGTCATTAAGGATAAAAATCTTCTAGAAGAAATAGCAAGTAAAGCAATATACGGAAAATTCGTGAAAAGAGCACCCTTAGCAATCGCAATAATAGGAAAAAAAAAAATCAGTCCTAATTGGTATGTTGTAGATACATCCTTGGTTTCCATGAATATGATGCTTATGGCTTGGTCACTAGGAATAGGAACTTGCTGGGTTGGAGCTATGGATAGAGAAAAAGCGAAAAAGATACTTAAATTAAATGAGGATGATTATTTACTTACGATCCTACCATTTGGATACATAAAAGGAGCGATCCCAAAACCCACTTCACGTAAATCCATAGAAGAGATAAAAAGAGAATTATAGATTTATAAATCAATAATAAGATCATCTAACTTTTCTGGTGCTTTAGATAATTTAACATAACCATCTTCCGTAATCAACACAGTATCAGAATGCCTAAATCCGCCCAATCCAGGAATGTAGATTCCCGGTTCGACACTTATTAACATATTCTTTTCAAGAGGATGATCATAACCTTCTGCTAAAAAGGGAGCTTCGTGTCCGGTTATCCCCAGTCCATGGCCTGTTCGATGGATGATATATTTCCCATAACCATTATCTGTAATGAACTTCCTAACTTTTTTATCAATTTCTCCCATATTCTCTCCTGGTTTAAGCAGACTATATGCTAAATCTCTTGCTTGATACATTATTTCAAACGGTTTTTTAGCTTCTTGGGGTACTTCACCGAGGAAGAAAGTTCGTTCTATTTCAACTCCATAGCCATCTACTTGTGCAGAGACGATAGAAACATGCGGTCCTCCATTTTCCATTTCAGCAAAAATTTTAGGAATAATATGAGGATCATGAGAAAATGAAGGGGGCCAAACTGCTGCTGTAGTTTTGCATACCATGAAGTTAGCATCCGGAATATCCTGAACGATTTTAGATGTCATGAGTCCTGTTACTTTTTGATACAATGCAAATTCCAATACACCTGGTCGACATATTTTAAGAACTTCCTTATGACCCTTATTGATTACCTTACATGCATGTACTGAACGTCCAATTTCGTAATCACTTTTTATAATTCGAACATCATCAATAATATCCGTAACGATCTTAATCCCTGGAGTTTTTTCAGCAATTCCCATGGGCATGGCAGACTCTATACCCACCCTTTTATCATTTTGAATCAATTTTTGGTATTGATCGTACCAATTTTCTCCTTTTGGAGCGGGAAATTCATAATAACTGAAGTACTGCAGATCACATAATGCTCTTGTTTCAACGTGACTTTTTTCCAAAAGTGGCACTACCATTTTTGGCACTCCTTCTTTCTCAATTACTAAGATAAAGGGTCGCTCATGAACATTATTAGCAAAATTGGTTAAATAATAAATGTTAACTGGATCAAATGAGATGTAATAATCTAATTTTTCACGGTGCATTAAGTTTCGCACTTTTTCAAGACGGGTATTTAACTCCTCTCTTGATGGAGGTGCTTTTATTGATTTTAATTGTAAAACCATTTTTTTCACCAAATAATTATCTAAATTGATAATTAGGTTAAATTAGTTGCTACTTTAAAATTTTTTTTATCCTATTATTTTTACCTCAGATATTTAGACTAAATTTAAACCCAGATCATATCACGATAAAAATAAGTAAAACAATTCCTTAGTTAATCCAATGCAATTAAACCTAATATTAAAAAAAAAATGACTAAAGGATATTTTGGATTGGTATTGCATGGTCACATGCCATGGTGCAAGAAGAGTGGGGTATGGCCTGCAGGAGAACAATGGTATACTGAAGCTAATCTGGAAACATATATTCCTCTATTAAATGTGTTAAGAGATCTTAAAGAAAGAGGAATAAAGACTGATATAACTATAAATATCACCCCAATATTGGCTGAAATGATGGCTGACAATTACATGAAAGAACAATTTATTCATTATACTGAAGATTTAATAAAGCGAGCTAAGTCTGATATTCAAAAATACTATAATCATCCTACCAGAAAGAAAATTGCTGAATTTCATTTGCACAATTTTGAAAGCATCCTTTCTGCTTTTTATCATAATTATTATACCGACCTTTTGGGTACCTTTAAATGGCTTCAAGAGGAGAAGATGATAGAATTAATAACTTGTGCGGCAACTCATGGTTTTTTACCTCTTTTTGAGCAAGATTCTAGCATTTTTTCTCAGATACAACTTGCATATGATACCCATAAGAAATACTTTAAGAAAGAACCAAAAGGAATATGGCTTCCCGAGTGTGCTTATCGTCCCAAGAAGAAAAATGGAAATATTGTAAGAGAAAGTATTGATTATTGGCTCCATAACTCTGGGATAGAATATTTTTTTGTTGATTCTCATGGAATTTTAACAGCAGAGATTATTGAGGATAAAAATAAATTAGGATTAAATACCAATTTTGGATATAAATTAGAAACCGGTGTATCAGTTTTTGGGAGGAATATGAACACCAGCAGACAAGTATGGGATGCACAAATAGGTTATCCTGGTAATGGATACTATAGAGAGTTTCATAAAAAGGATCCTGATTCGGGATTACCATATTGGAGAATTACCGATAAATCAATTGATAATGAGCAAAAGGAACTATATGATATTGAAAAAGCCCAAGACAAGGTCAAATTGGATGCGGATCATTTTGTTTCTTCTCTTTTAAAAGAATTGACTTCATTTTCAAGTAAATATAACGAGAAAGGCATTATCGTGTCCCCTTACGATCTTGAACTGTTTGGCCATTGGTGGATGGAAGGAATTCCATGGCTTAAAAGAGTCTTCGAATTAATCTATGGCGAAAAAGATATCAAAATGATTACTTTTTCAAAATATCTTTCAAAACATGCTGGTGAATTTTCTGTGATCAAGATGAAGGAGAGCAGTTGGGGTGAAGGTGGGCATTTTCAAGTTTGGAAAAATCCGGAACATGGCTGGATTTGGCCTTATATTAATAGTTCTGCAGTAGAATTTGAAAATGTTCTAAATTTATATCCCAATCCCGAAAAATCGCAACAACGTATCTTAAAACAAATTGCCAGAGAACTATTGCTGATGGAGGGAAGTGATTGGTCATTTCTATTATACACTAAACAAGCTAAAGAATATGCTAATCAACGTTTTCATCACCACCACCAAAGATTTAATAAATTAATATGGGCTGCGAAGGATTTAAATGATAAAAAAAGGATATCTATTAAAGAATTGGAAGATATTGAATCGATTGATTCTTGTTTTCAAAATATTAATTTAGATTATTTTCGTAAAGCGACTTAATTTTTCTTTTTGCCTATATTATTCATCATTTTTTCAATCCAACTTGTATAATCCTTACAGTTGGAACTGTTGATTATAATATGAATATCCCTGAAAGTTTTTTCATTTCTCCTTTTTTACAAATTTAGAAAGCCTTTCTTTTAATGTATCAGTTTGTGATGTTTCAATCATTGCTACTGACTCTCTAGCAAGAACGCCCTCTAAGTCAAGATCTTGATTCTCATTCAAGTAAGTTTTCGTGTATTTTAATGCTAAATGTCCTTTTTGGATTATAGTATTTGCAGTTTTTATTAGAATCCTTTTTAAACTTTCAGGTTTACAGATTCGTGTGACTAAGCCTATTTTAAGAGCATCTTCAGCGGATATTTCATCGCCAAATATCATCATGTCTTTCGCTCTTCCCTCCCCAATTATTCGAGGTAAAAGTTTAGTAGACGCATTAGAAAAAAAGAGACCGACTCCTGCCTCAGGTAACATTATACGCGTATCTGTTGCAGCAATTCGCACGTCACAAGCTAATGTATGTTCGAAACCCCCACCAATAACCCATCCGTGATATCCTACAATAATAATTCCGGGGTGTGCTATCATTTTTCTTGTTAGGATCTGCCATGCTTCAAGAAATTGCACGCCTTCAGCAAATTTTTCCTCGTTGGTTATTAGATCATAACTATATTTTAAATCTGCTCCCACAGTAAAATGTTTTCCATTTGCAGAATATATCACGCATACATCTCCGTTCTTTGCACTTAATTCGAAACATTCTATCAATTTTCTAAGCAGTGAAAGATCAATCGTGTTTCTTTGATCTGGTTTGTTGATCGTGATCTTTCCTATATCCCCTTCTTTTTCATATAAAACAATATCATTCACTTAAAGAACCACTAATAATAATTTTTTATAAAAATAAGAATTTGATAGATAATTAAAATATTCTTAATTACTCGGGAAGTCGAAAAAAGAGTAATTGAAAAAATTCAAATAAAGAATAACTCTATTATGATACATGGTCCTTGAAAAGTTAGAACCAAAACTAGTTTGGTACATTTTTGAACACGTGATATCTTCTACCCCTCGACCTTCTAAGCATGAAGATAAGATTCGTGAGAAAATTAAATCTTGGTTGATTGAACAAGATAAATTAAAATCCCTCAATCTAATAATAACTCAAGATGACGTGGGAAATATCTTAATCAAAAAGCCTCCAACGAAAGGAATGGAAGACATGCCCTCTCTATTACTTCAAGCCCACATGGATATGGTTTGTGAAACGGATAAAATTGAAGGATTTGATTTCTTAACACAAGGGATCCCGATTCGTATTCAGGATAATGCTGAATGGGTTGATGCAGATGGAACAACTTTAGGAGCTGATAATGGCATTGGAGTAGCATTAGCGCTAGCTGCCTTAGTCGATCAATCCATAAAAGCCCACGGTCCCATTGAAGTCTTGCTTACCGTTAATGAGGAAGATGGTTTCGATGGGGCAACTTTATTAGATCCTGAAGCTTTAAAGATACAAAGTAATTTGATGGTCAATCTCGATGGGGGACCCTTAGAAGATATAGTAGTCGGTTCTGTGGGTGGAAGGAGAATAAGATTCTCAAAGAAATTCGAATGGGTTGACTATAATGAAACTGATAAATTAGACTTTTATGAAATTTCAGTACACGGATTATTAAGCGGGCATTCAGGAGAAGATATACACTTACCACGAGCTAATGCCAATAAAATAGTTAGTAGGATCATGTCAAATATTTCACAGGAAATGAAAGTCTTCGTAAGTAAGTGGCAAGGTGGATCAAAATCTAATGTAATCCCAGCTAAATCTTCAATAATAGTAGGTATACCTTTAAAAAATAGCCAAAACTTTAAGAAATTGCTTAATGAGGAAATCTCAACCATTTTCCACTACTACGAGAAAATAGAACCAAACCTGAAGATAGAATACAAAAAAACTGTTCCAAGCAAGTATTTATCAGAGAGGGAATCTAAATTATTAATTTCGACTGTTAATATCATCCCGCATGGAGTTTTAAAAAAATCAATTATTTATGATAAATTCATAGAGACTTCTAATAATCTTGCAATCATTGATACCGATAAAGATTCAGAAATTATATGGCTTTATCCAAGAAGCTTAATCCGAAGCGAATTAGATTCATTTTGTATATCTATGAAACAACTAGGAGAAATTGGAGGTTGGAGGGTGTTTCTAAGACCAACATTACCCGAATGGCTCCCAGATTTGGAATCTAACTTTTTAAAATATGTAAAGGCGGAATATGAAGATATATTAAAAAAGAAGGTAGAAACCACAGTAGTACATGGCGGTTTAGAAACAGGAATGATTAAGACGAGGTTAAGAGAGCTCCAGATGGTTTCATTCGGTCCAACCATAGAAGCTTTACATTCTCCACGCGAAAAGCTAAAAATTGCTGATGTGGGAGTAATATATGCATTGATTATGAAATTAATTGAGAATATTTCAAAATTAAATTCATAACTCTCAATATTCATCAGCATTATTAGACTTTTAAAGAATAAGGATTCTATTTTTTGAGGATCTTCGCTCTACAATAACCTATTTATTTGATATTGAACTGATTTGGATGAAAGATACAAAATATAAAAATACAAATATGAATATAATTTTTTTTAGCTGATCCTAATGAAAATACCAAAATTAGATTATTTATGGCAATACGTTAAATATTGGGCCAAAGAAGATCCAGATTTTCCGTTAATCAGATTTAAATGGAAAAAATATAATGCTCAAGAGTTTGCTGATACAATTGATCATTTAGCAAAAGCTTTTTTAAGTTTAGGAGTTAATAAAGGAGATACAATCGTCACGATTTTACCCATGATAATGGAATATGCCTTAATTTATTTAGCTGCAAATTCTATTGGTGCTATATGTGTTCCCATGGATATTCGTTTCAGGCGTGCAGATTATCAGAGATTTATTTCACATGTTGATCCAAAAATAGTTGTTCTAATCGGTAAAGCAAGGGGGTATGATATTGCAAATACTATTCAAGATCTTCAAACCGAATTTACTCCTGAAACTAAATATTATATGATCGGAAAAGATGAATTTGGATCACCATTTGAAAGTCTATTAGAAAAAGATTATACTTTTGATGAAGTGTTAAAAAGAAGAAGGTCTGAATTGGATCCTGATGAAGGAGCTCTGATTATTTTTACTGGAGGAACGACGGGTGTTCCAAAAGCTGCTTTATTAACTCACAGAAATATCGCTCATGCGAGTTATTTAGAAGCAAGTTACATTCAAGAAAAAGGTGAACCATTCGGTCTAAAACCAAGATTTAAAATGATTAATAACTTTCCTCCCAGTCATGTGGGTGGTTCAGTTGAAATTATGGGGACTATTATCGTTGCTGGATGTGAAATTATCTTACAAGAACAGTGGAACCCTTACAATATATTAAGAGCAACGAAAAAATGGGGATTACAGTTAATTGGGGGCGTTCCAACTATGTATGCAATTACCTTGACTCTACCTGACTTAGATAGTTTTAATCTTTCTTCTTTAGTGTTAGCCATAGTAAGTGGGGAAAAAGTAAGCATGGAATTATTAACAGGTATGAGAGACAAAATCTGTCCTAATATTCTCAATGCTTATGGAAGTACTGAATCTGGACCAGAAGTCACCTTTACGGATATTGGAGATCCATTAGAAGAATTAGCGAACGGGTATATCGGGAAATTGCTTCCCCAACAAGAAATAAAAATTGTTGATGAAAATGAAGTAGAATTACCTCTCGGAGAAACAGGAGAAATGTTATTTAAAGGAACCTTGACAATACCGGGATATTATCACATGCTTGAAGAGAATGAAGCAACATTTACTAAGGATGGTTGGTGTAGATCAGGTGATTTGGGTTATATAACTAAAGATGGGAGGATATATATTAAAGGAAGGAAAAAATTCATTATTCGTGTGGGAAGTTATACAGTTTTGCCTTCTGAAGTAGAAAGCGTTGTTCTAGAACATTCTAAAGTTGCGATGGCAGCAGCCGTAGGAGTACCAGATAAAATTTACAATGAAGTTGTCTGGTTAGCAATTGTTCCTGAATCTGGAGAAAATGTGGATGAACAAGATATAATTGCTTTTTGTAAAATGCAATTAGCAGATTTCAAAGTGCCTAAAAAAGTCATAATAAAGAAGGAAATTCCGATTACACGGCTTGGGAAAGTAGACAGACCAACTTTACTAAAAAACCTAATGGATTCTGTTAAATGATGATATCTCTTTTTATTTTATCCAAATTTTTTAGCTATCTTCTAATCGTATTACATTTTCCAAATAGGTTTTCGCTTGCTCCTTTTTAGCATCAGTTAACTTACAGTCTGTGATGTTCCAAAAGCGGTATTCATGATTCATATAAGCAGGACATTCTTTACGGATTTCCTCCGGGCAATCTACAATCTGCCAACATTGGAAAATTTCTTGTTCATAATATGTATGAAATTTTTTTGGCAGTTTTTTGTAATCAAAATTAGTTTCGCGTAGAAATGAATCCAAATCGTTCGAATTGTACGTATTCCAGAACAACACGTTTTTCGATTTATTTTCCTTTTTTGCAAGAAAATCTAGCATAGCAGCTGCGGTTTTTCCCGTATACGTTGTTTCTAATTTAAACCCTCGCTTTTTACCTTCTAATTTCTCAATTAAATCGACCGCATTCTGGCTCCTAATTGTTTTAATTCCATATTCAGAACCAAGATATCCCTTTATCATCGTAAAATCTTCCTCAGTTACTATGATATCAGGAATTGACTTATCTCTTTTTCTGAGATATTTAATCGCTTTATTTGCTATGTTTATTAAGGCTTTAGGACTAACAACAATATCTCGTGAAACGTTGACAAACATTATTTTTGTCTTCAGACCTAAAAGTTTGCAACCTGCTGTCAAACCTGCTGATGTTCCCGTGGATCCTGCCGCAACAAAAATCACGTCTGGTTCAGGCAAGATTTTTTGATCTATTTGTTTCTTGAGTTCACACATGGCATTTATGAATCCAATAGATCCCAAGGGTGATCCAATACCAAGCAAAGGGGAGCCGCCTATTGACATGAGATAATATTTTGGATGAAAAAATCTGTAGAGAAGGCTTTTAAGTATCCCCAATTCAAAAATTTTTGTGAAATGCAATTTTGCGCCAAAATAATCGTATAATAACAAAGATCGCTGCACATGCCAAGTAAGTGGTTGTAAGGACAAAAATAGGTGACACTTTAACCCAAATTGTTTAGCGATAATTGCACAAGCTATACCATGATTGGTTCCAATACCACCAAGCGTGATGACGCCTTTCTTCTTTTTCTTTACTATTTCTCCAAAGATGAATTCAAACTTTCTCAGTTTATTACCACCATAAATCTCATGATCTTTATCATCTCGCTTGATGTAGATTTTACCATCGTTTAATTTCAAGAATTTTTCTAATTCTGTCAACTCATTAACATCAGAAGGTATTTTCGTTAATATTGGCGTCCAAGGAACTTTTCCTTTCAAATTAGGATAAAATTCAAATAGCATCGGTCTAGAGTTTTCCATAAAAAGGTAAATTCATAATAATAAAAAAAGATTATAAGAATATAGAATACTTTGACAAAAATATCAAATAATCAACGACGTCTAAAATTAAAACATTAATTTTTATTAATTTTGAAATGTGATTTAAAACAATTAACAAATAAATTATAAAATGGTATCAAGAATGGATTTCAATATAGGAGATTATTCATTGTTAGACGACTCCGGTCCAGAAAAGATTATCGCGATAAACAACCCCTCAGTGGGTTTAAATGGTGTCTTAGTCATAGACAATGCGGTTTATGGAATACCTGCTGGAGGAATAAGATTGGCTCCAGATATCACCGTCGATGAGATGATAAGGCTTTCACGGGCAATGTCTTTAAAATTTTGCGCTTACCGATTGAAAATAGGAGGGGCAAAAGCAGGAATTTGGGGAGATCCTTCCGATCTAGAAAAAAAAGGGATTTTATTAACGGCATTTGCAGACCAAATAGCTCCATTCATAATGCACGATGTTTATTATCCAGGTCCAGATATGGGAACCGATGACAATGATTTGCTAAAGATGTTTAAAGTGATGGGAGTGCCTAATCTCGCTCCAAAACCCATTGGATTAAAGAAATATGGAGTCCCGGTGGAAGAACTCTTTACTGGTCAAGGTGTTGTGGATTGCTTAGAGACAATTTATACTAATCTAGATAAACTTGCAGATATAAAACAAGAAAAGCATAAAAAGCCCAAAATCATCTTGGAAGGTTTTGGAAAAGTAGGAACTGCAATTGCGGTTGCTTTGAAAAATTTGAATTTTACTCTCACAGGGGTTTCCACGCTTAAAGGAGCAATTTTTGATGAAGATGGGTTAAAAATTGAAGATTTGCTAAGATTAAAACTCCAACATGGAGATGATTTAGTCAACCATTATGAGAGTAAAAACCTGTTGCAAATACCAAAAGAAAAATTATTTGAATTATCATCAGAATACCAAACAGACTTCATTATCCCGGGCGCTCGACCTGACGTGATAAATAAAAAAAATGTGGATAAAATAAAAGCGATTGCTCTTGTGCCTGCCGCTAACATCCCCTATGAAAAGGGAACCACCGAAGTATTAAGAGAAAGAGGAATTATTG
>Ga0315535_1000130_pt1 | contig 47231 bp, 37 predicted proteins | sample SalMarSW160220MG_2_FD_203092 | JGI IMG/M metagenome (GOLD analysis project Ga0315535, IMG submission 203092) | Salt marsh sediment microbial communities from the Plum Island Ecosystem LTER, Massachusetts, United States - Salt Marsh Sediment SW1602-20 ... | reverse complement strand
GGAGACTGTGAGACATTCGGTTTTGGAGGGTCGGACACGACCCGTGTTCTGGGGGTCATGGAAGAACTCAAAAGCCGGGGGAAAATCATTTATGACCACTGGCAGGATGGTCTGAGCGAGGAAGAAGACCTGGAGATCCGGCTCCAGCAGGGACGGTGCGATTGTTTCCTGTGCAGCGCCAACGCCGTTGCTGCGACCGGCGAGGTGGTGAATGTGGACGGCATAGGCAACCGCACCAACGGGATGACCTTCGGGCCGAAAAAAGTGCTGATCGTTGCCGGGATGAACAAGGTTGCCCAGGACCTGGAAAGGGCCCTTCAGCGTATCCGGGAGGTTGCCGCCCCCATGCGGGCAAAAAGTCTCGGCATGCAGACGCCCTGTGCCGAGACGGGATTCTGCACTGACTGCAATGCGCCGCAGCGCATCTGCCGCATAACAACAATCCTCCACCGGAAGCCCATGCGCACCGATGTAACGGTTATACTCATCAACAGGGCACTGGGATTCTGATCATGGCAAAACACAGCCATTCATTTGTGGAAGAATATGACGGCTTCGTGGGCTTCGGGTTCAACCGCGAGGTGGACGAGCACACCCTGACCTATTACCTCCAGAAGTTCTCAGACGATGAGGTTATGGCCTTGATCAGGGGCAGAATGTCCCGGGAAGACATGGAAAGCCTCTTCGATCACGTTACCGCCATCATGAAGCGATACCTGAAGGATGACGAGTACCACCGGTACTTCCTCAAAGACGAAGAACACTGAGAAGGCGTGATGCTGAGGAGGCTGCTTTATGCCTCCTGCACTGCGGGAGGAGTTTTACTTGGGCACAGCCCCGGAAAGACGCGCGAGGGTGTCCTGGTAGACCTTCAGCCCCCGCTCCCCAAAGCAGACAAAGACTACCTGCTCAATGGTTTCATTCCTTTCCAGGAAATCCAGGGTTTCCTTCAGGGCTATTTCGGTTGCCCTTTCCAGCGGGAAACCATAGGCCCCTGTGCTGATGGAGGGGAACGCCACGGTCTTCGCGGCCAAGTCCGTTGCTGCCTTGAGGCTGTTCCTGTAGCACGAGGCGAGCAGGTGGTCCTCATTCCTTTTGCCTCCCCGCCAGATGGGACCCACCGCGTGAATGACCCATTTGGCCGGAAGCCGGTACCCTTTGCTCACGCGTGCCTCCCCCGTTGGACACCCACCTATCCTGCGGGTCTCCTCCAGGAGTTCCGGCCCGGCGGCTCGGTGGATGGCGCCGTCAACTCCTCCGCCTCCCAGGAGGGAAGTATTGGCAGCATTGACTATGGCATCCACTTCCTGCCTCGTGATATCCCCTTCAACGATCCTGATTCGCTGGTCCATCTCCATCCCCTCCTCCTGATCCACCATCAAGGCGTCATCTGCGGCATTGCCTTCGTTCGCTCCTCCTTGCGACGTATTGTATATACGTCTCAGTCGTCGCTCCTTGGCGCTTTGCATCTGACACCTTCCTGGTGACCAGGAATTCCGCCAAATCACTCTATAAAAGATCATGACGAGAAAATTAGACGCTGGATTTGGGTTCATGCATTCCACTGACGTTCCACTTTGCCAAATCCTATTTTACCCTGATTTGATGAGATCATCAATCCACGAAAAACGAGGGATATACCATCTCGGTGCGGCAGGGCAGAAGGTTTGTGCGGAAGAAAGATCCTCCTGCCCTGCCCCTCATTGAAACAGCCTTTACTTTTTGTTTTGCCCGGTTGATCCCGGAGGATCCCGGTTTAATCTACGGGCCGAACACGAAAGCCCGGATGGTCAACAGCGCGTACAGGCAGAGGCAGACTGTGAGCAGGAGGTGGAGCCAGCGGGTTGCGTGTTTCCCGGCGACGGGAAGCAGGAGCAGACAAGCGGCAAAGAGCCCCGGAATGGCAACCCCGGCCCAGAAGGGCGATATGAGTTTCAGAAGAGTCTGGATTCCGAGGAAGAACCAGGGCCCCTCCACCAGCGGCACGGGGGCATTGGGCGGGATATCGAGCCGGGGAGGGATGAAGAGCGCGAAGAGAAAGAGGCACGCTGTGGCCGCGAACAGAAATCGCCGGTCCGGAAACCACTCCCGGATATGATCTTTCAGAAAGAACACGATCAGCACCGGGAGAAACAGGATATGATAGAGATACGGCAGAAAAAGAAGGTCCTTTCCGGGCACGATGAAGAGACGGGAAACAAGGTCGCCCACGAGGGGGATCGTCTTGAGGATATTCATAAAAATATTTCCCGCGAAGAGGCCTTCCTTGTCCCCTTTTAAAACATAGCCGGTGAAAAGCGCGAAAAAGCAGAGCCCGAGCGAGACAATCAGCCAGGTCCACTGCAATCCGGAAAATGACCGGTACCGCCTTTTCAGAAAATGCTCCAGGGTGTGAAGGAGCATGAGGATAACAAACAGTTGCCCGGACCCGTAATGAAGCTGGCGGAAAAAGCGCCCGAACGGTACCAGCGTGGTGATTTCCTCCACGTTTCGGAACACATTTCCGAGGGGACGGTACTGAAAGCTCAAGATGATGCCCGACCCAATGCACAGGAGCAGACTCGCGAGCCCAAGGCGCGGCAGATACCGGGAAAAACGGTTTATGTGCATTTCCGGCGACAAAGATCCTCTTCCCTTTCAGAACGTTACGGTGACCTCCACATCCCCGTTGGATTTCTTTTTTATGGGAAGCTCCTGGAGGGGCTTTCTGGCCGGGCCCGCGATACGTCTTCCCGAACGATCGAACCGGCTCCCGTGGCACGGGCAGCGGAATTGTCCGGCGAGCTGATCATAGTTTACGGTGCAGCCGAGGTGCGTGCACCGGGCCGAGAGGGCCAGAAGCTTGCCGCCAGCAGGTACCAGGAAAACCCCCTCCTTAAATTCAATGTCCTGCGTGCCTTCACCCTTTTTGAATACAACCTGCCTGCGGGATATCTTCCGGAAAGAGAGAAAAGCAAAGACAGGATACGAAAAGAGCAGAGCGGAGGAGGTGAAGAGAATATTCTCGAGAAACCTCGTGAAAAATGTTCTTCTTTCCATGCTTCAATCTTCTTTCAAAATGCTCATCTTTGTCAAATTGCTTTTGGCATTTGCATCCGAAGGGGCGCAAAGAGGATTTAAACGATCCTTTTTTGCCCGGGCATTTTCCTGTCGGGCACTACAGTGTTGAATTACGCGACTCACCTGTAGAAATTATCTACATAGGCATATCTAATTGATATTTCGGATATATTATTCAAAATAAGCCGAAGAATACCTACCCTGGAGATCTATATTGTAGAAAAATACCACACTCCTCAGTAAGCCATGTTCCATGCATTCCGGGTTTTGGGGTATTTTTCATGAATAATATCAACACATTAATGTATGACGCTCTCCTCTGGCACCCATCTTGCTCTATTAACAGGTAAACATTCATTCTTCAGAAAAGGAGCGAGGGAAATGGCAGAAGAGATGAAAGAAAAGGTGCGGGATCGAATCGGATACGGCTCTTCCTACAGGAGGGGCATATCACACGATTTGAAAGGAAAAGAGGAGATCGGTGCGGTCTTGGGCGGCCAGGTCTGGATGGTAAAACCGGATATGAAAGGGCAGAGTGCCAATCCTTGTATCTGGATGCAGGCCGGAGTAGTAGACTTCAAGAATTGCAACAATTATTATGACTGCACTACCTGCAAGTATGATCTGGGCATGCAGAAGAAGGCATCGCAGGGAAAACAGATGACCTGGCAGGATGCCATGAGGAGACGATCAAGCCTGGAAAGGATCTGCCGTCACAGCCTTACGAATAGAATTCCAAAACGGCAGTGCGCCTATGACTACCAATGTTCTCACTGCGATTTTGACCAGTTTTTTGAGGACGTGTGGACCACCAAGACCGCGACGATTCCTACCGAGGTGCAGAGAGTGAAAGGTTTTGAGGTCCCAATGGGCTATTACTTTCACAACGGGCACGCCTGGGCCCGGATTGAAAGTGGTGGCTATATCCGGGTAGGGATGGATAACTTTGCTCTGAAACTGCTGGGAAAGACGGATGCCCTGGATCTCCCCTTGATGGGAAAGGAACTGAATCAGGATATCCCCGGTTGGGGGCTTCAACGGGGGAACAACGCGGCTGATGTCCTGTCGCCGGTAGACGGGGTTATCGTCGAGGTGAATTCCAGCGTGAGAGAGGACTCCGGGGTAGCCAACCGTGAACCTTACGGCGAGGGATGGCTTTTCGTGCTTCGTAATCCCGACCTGAAAAAGACCATGAAAAACCTTATGGATGACGCTACAGGTCTTGAGTGGATGAACAGCGAAGTGTCCAAACTGGAAGGCATGATCGAGGAAGTAGCCGGACCTCTGGCCGCTGACGGCGGTTATCTGACCGACGATATCTTCGGCAACCTGCCCGATCTGGGTTGGAAAAGACTCACGAGCACCTTTCTCAGGACCTGATTAAATGACCGGGGGATACACGCGTTCCCTGATCCCGAGAATTTGACCAAGTTGTAAATGGAGAGATCCAAAATGTCTGGAAGAACGGTGGAAAAACCGGCAGCAGGAAAAGAAGACCGCTGTATCTGGATGCAGGCAGGGGTAGTCCGCAAGAGATATTGTCACGAGGACTATGAATGCGGGGATTGCGCCTTTGACAGAGCGCTGCGGCGCGCCGCCCGTGAAAATCAAGGCAACATTGTTCCTTGGGAAGATAGACTGAGAGAACGACCTCACTGGCAAAGGCCGTGTATTCACCATATGAAGGGTGACATCGAGTACAGGTCCTGCACCAATGACTACTATTGCGGCAACTGTGATTTTGACCAGTATTTTCTGGACCAGTACAACGTCCACGCCGTGGTCAGTCCGGTGGATTCTTTTGAGGTTAGCGGATTCAGGATACCCCAGGGGTACTATTTTCACCAGGGTCACACCTGGGCCAAGCTGGAGCAGGGTCCTTCGGTGCGCATCGGTATTGATGATTTTGCCCTCAGGGTCCTCGGTCCATTTGATCGAATTGAATGCCCGCTCATGGGAAAGGAGGTGGAGCAGGGAAAAGGAGCCATATCGATCATACGAGATAATAAGAGTGCCCGCATGCTCTCACCTGTTACCGGAGTAGTGACTTCCATCAACACAGGGGTGCGTGAGGCAGGGAGGTTGGCCAATGAAGATCCCTATGCCGGGGGATGGATCATGACGGTTCACTCTCCCGATCTCAGGAAAGATCTGAAAAATCTCACCATTAACCAGGAATCAAAGGGCTTTATCGGGGCAGAAGTTGAACGGCTTTTCCAGCTTATCGAAGAAGTGGAAGGACCGCTCGGTACCGATGGAGGCGCACTGGGCAGTAATCTTCTTGGCATGATGCCCAAGCTCGAGTGGGAAAGGCTTGCCCGCCTTTTCCTCCGCAATTAAGCGAAAGCATTTTCCTCGCAAGGCTGGTGGGCTACGCCCCCATCAGCCTTTCTATTTCATCCTTGAGAAGGGTACTGCAATATCTGCAGAGGCGGTCGGACTTTCGATCCACATCTGCTACCGAGTGACAGTAGTGCATAATACATCCCGGATCCTTGCAATGACGAAGGTTGAACGTATGTCCCAGTTCATGGACAGCCTCTTTTACCACCCGTGAATGATACTCCTCGACAGGGCCGCCGGAGCCGAGCCCTTCCTTGAGGCGGTTTAAGGAAATGATGGATGCTCTTCCTCCCAACTGGGCTTCACCGTACACATGGGTCAAGATGGGGATAAAGAGATCCTGTCTTGTAACGCCTAATATTTTCAAGGCCTCCGGAGGGGCTTTCCTGTCCAGAACCTCCAGGATGAGTGTGGAATGGTATTGTCTCCTTTGCGGATCGAAAGCGAATCCAAGGTCGTCCAGGAGCGGCACGATTTCAACGGAAAAGCCGAACACCCTCATCAGGTCTTTGCTTATCCGGTCCAGAAGTGGTGTACTCAGCTTTTCAATGGGGGAAAGAATGATAGTATGTGTCGGTCGGGTATTCAATCTGGCCTGCGAATTTCATATCGCTTGATTTTGCCATACAGGGTGGAACGGTCAATCTGCAAAACGGAGGCGCTTTTCTTGATGTTCCAGTCATTTTCTTCGAGAATGGCCAGGATATGAGCTTTCTCAATCTCCTGCAGTGATTTATCGGCGGTCATGATCCGATGTTCCTGACAAAAAATGGGGAGGTGCTCCAGCATAACAGTCCGTCCCTTGCCGACAACCACGGCACGTTCAATGGCATTCTCCAGTTCGCGGACATTTCCCGGCCATTCGTAAAGCATCATTTCATCCATGGCTTCCCTGCTGATCTTATCTATGTTCTTATTGCTTTCCTGGGAAAACCGGCGCAGGAAATACTCTGCGAGGATAGGGATATCTTCCTTTTTGTCTCTTAAAGCCGGCATGACAAAAGAAATCACGTTGAGCCGGTAAAAGAGGTCCTGCCTGAATGTCCTCTCACGGATCGCCTGAGCCAGGTCTTTATTGGTAGCGGCGATAACCCTGAAGTCGGCCTCAATGGGCTGCGTTCCTCCAACCCGGTAAAATACCCGATCCTCCATGACCCGCAGGAGATCGATCTGCATTCTCATGCTGATCTCTCCGATTTCATCCAGGAAAAGGGTCCCACCGTGTGCCAGTTCCAATCTTCCCTTCTTGCTGGTCTTCGCATCCGTAAAAGCACCTTTCTGGTGGCCGAAAAGTTCGCTTTCCAGGAGATGTTCCGGGAAAGCCCCGCAATTCACTGCCACGAAAGGACCGTTGCATCGCCGGCTATTGCTGTGAATGGCCTTTGCCGCCAGTCCTTTCCCGGTGCCTGTTTCTCCGGTTATCAACACGGTAGAGTCGGTAGTCGCAACATCCTCAATCAGCCTGAACACTTCCTGCATCGCTTTGGATTGGCCGAGCATGCTCTCGAACCGGGTCCGTTCCCGGTATTCTTCTTTCAGATAGAGCCTTTCCCGGTCCTGGGCCTGCCGGTCAATGATCTTTTCGATCAGAAGCCCCAGTTCATTTGGATCAAAGGGCTTCATCAAATAGTCAAAGGCCCCGTTTTTCATGGCCTCAATGGCCGTGGAAACGGACCCATAGGCCGTAATCATCACAACTGCAACATCCGGATCGCTTTCATTCACCTGTTTCAGGACTTCCAGGCCGCTCATGCCCTCCATTTTGATATCCAGAAGGAGGATATCGTATTTGGTCTTTTCCAGCACCTGCAGAGCCTCTTCCCCGCTGGCCGCCTTGCCCACCTGGTGGCCGTCTCTCTCCAGCCATCCGGCGAGGGATTCCCTCATGATCAGCTCGTCGTCCACAATGAGAATTTTAGCGGTCGTCATGAAGATCTCCATTCCCGGCATGGACGGGAAGAAGCACGGAAAACTTCGCGCCTTTTCCCGGGGATGAATCGACCAGGATGGTCCCTCCGTGCTCTTGCACAATCCCGTACGCCAGGGAAAGCCCCAGGCCCACACCCTTGCCTTTTGTTTTGGTGGTGAAAAAGGGTTCAAACAACCTCTGCATGTTCTCCTCCGGAATGCCCTGGCCTGTGTCCTTGAAAGAGATCATGACCTTGTCGTCTTCCGGCAGATGCCTGGTGCGGACAGTCAAGATACCCCCGCCGCTGCTGTCCATTGCCTCAACAGCATTTGAAACCATATTCATAAAGACCTGCTGGAGCTGATCCTCTGATCCGATTATCTCCGGCAGTCCCGGATCAAGGTCCCTTTCTATCTTCACCCCGCTGATCTTCAACAGATTCTGATTGAGCAGCAGTGTCTTTTCCAACAGCCGGTTCAGTTCAACCGGTTTCGGTTCCAGCTTTGACTGCCTTGAAAAAGCCAGGAGGTTCGACGCTATTTCGCTGACGCGGCGGGTCTCGGTCTCCATGAGTGCAAGATACTGGGCAAATTGGCCGGCGGTTCTGCCGTTAAGGTCCTTTTCCTCGATGATCCGTTTCATGAGCAGGATAAAATTGAGCATGCCGGCAATGGGATTGTTGATCTCATGCACAACCGAGGCCGACAGCTTGCCGAGGGAGGCCATTTTATCCTGATGGAGGAGCTTTTCATGGGTTTCCTTGAGCTGCCTAGTACGCTCTTCAACCATTCTTTCCAGGCGTTCCCGTATTCGCTCCTCCTCTTTCTTCGTGTCCGTAATGTCCCTGCTGATCTCAATGAACTTGGAGATCTTTCCTCTGTCCCCCCAGATGGGAAACATGGTGACCTCTATATACCGGGTCCCTCCCTTGTGATCCACGCGGGTAAGGATTTGCCGGTCCGCCTGCCTGTTTTTAATAACTTCCTCGAGCGGGCAAACAAAATCCCCCCTTTTGCACGGTTCAGGAAAGTTTTGGAAAATTTCGTGGCACTTTCGTCCGATTACCTCCTCACGGATGTAACCCATTTTGTTCAGAAAGGCCTCGTTGACTTGAACGATCTCTCGATCCGGAGTGATGACAACGATAAAATCCTGGATGGCGTTGAAAATGGTCTCGAACTCTTCGGTTTGGTTTTTGAGCCTTTTCTCTTCAACGTTGGTTGCCCGCCAGAACATGACAAAAACATGGTACGCAAGGACCCTGATATGGTCGGGCTTTGACCTGAGGATATCGTTGAAGACCTCTTCTTCAGGGGTAAGTACCATGATGAGGTGGACGGAAAACTCAGGAAGAAAAAAGTCCTGGTAATTACCTGTGACTCTCAGGCCCAGTTCCTTGGCCTTTATCACCCCGGGGCTGGTGAGGTCGGTATCCGCAACGGCAACGATCCTGGCCCGCACATCTTCCTTGCGGTAATCGGAATAGGTCTTTTCGAGGACGTCCCTTGCCAGCGGCCCGCCGCCCACGATGCCGATATTGATAATGCTTTCGACGTTGTCATTCATAGCGCAGCTCTCGAATATTTCCGTTCCGGGAAGCTTACCATGACAACAAGGCTGCTTCAAGAGGATATTCAATCCGTTACGCAAATCAATTGAAAAACCTTCCGAACGGGCGATCTTTTCCCCAAGGCTACCGTCAAGTGCCATCTACGCTCGTATGTGGGAGAGTGGTTGGGAAAGAATCCTGATGGTGAATCAGGGTTTCGGTTTTTGGTTGACAATCTCCCCTGTTACGAAATAAAAATGGAGGACTTTTCTTTGCGAATCCGGCAAAGATTTCCAAACTTCCATACACGATGTAAGGAGAGTGTCATGTCTGATAAACCTGTGGGATCTGTCATGGTCGTCGGCGGCGGGATTGCCGGAATGCAAGCGTCCCTTGATCTTGCCGATTCCGGATATCTGGTTCATCTTGTCGAGAAATCCTCCGCTATCGGCGGAGTGATGAGCGAACTGGACAAGACCTTCCCAACCAACGACTGCGCCATGTGAATTATCTCACCGAAACTGGTCGAGGTCGGCCGGCATTTGAATATCAACCTCATCACCTGTGCAGAAGTCGAAAAGATTGCGGGGACGGAGGGGAATTTCACCGTTACACTGAACAAGGCGCCTCGATACATTGATGAGTCGCGCTGTACGGCATGTGGCGACTGCGCTGGAGTGTGCCCGGTGATCCTGCCCAGTGAATACGACCAGGGCCTGGTCACCAGAAAGGCCACTTTCAAGAAGTATGCACAGGCCATACCGGGGGCTTTCGCAATCCAGAAGGCGGACAAGGCTCCCTGCCGCCTGGCATGCCCTGCCGGTCTCAACGTGCAGGGGTATGTGCAGATGGTAAAGGAGGGGAAATACAAGGAGGCCCTGGAGATCATTATGAAGGACCTTCCCCTGCCGGGTGTTCTGGGCAGAATATGTCCCCACGGATGCGAGGATGCCTGCCGGCGTTGCCAGGTCGATGACCCGGTGGCTATCCGCGACTTGAAAAGACTGGCCGCGGATGAGTTTGACCCGCGCGACATTGAAGTGGAATGCGCACCAAGGAGAGATGAAAAGGTTGCCGTAATCGGATCGGGACCTGCCGGCCTTTCAGCCGCGTATCACCTGGCACGCAAGGGAATACAATCCGTCATATACGAGGCCCTCCCCCAGCCCGGGGGTATGCTCCGTGTGGGTATTCCCGAGCATCGGCTCCCGCGGGACGTGTTGAGCCGGGAAATCGAGGTAATCGAGAATCTTGGCGTAGAAATCAAAACCAACAGCCCTCTCGGTCCGGAACTGACCGTGGACGATCTCTTTGATCAGGGATATAAGGCTGTGTATCTTGCCATCGGCGCCCACGTGGGCATTGAATTGGGAGTTCCCGGAGAAAAGGCGAAAGGGGTGCGCCAAGGCGTCGATTTCCTGCGGGAACTCAATCTTACAGGCAAAGTGACGATGGGAAAAAACGTGGCCGTCATCGGCGGTGGAAACGTGGCCATCGATGTGGCCCGGTCTGCCGTGCGGATGGGCGCCGAGGAGGTAAACATCGTCTATCGCCGCACACGGGCGGAGATGCCCGCCTGGGAAGAGGAAATCAAGGCCGCGGAAGAGGAAGGGGTTCACATAACGTACCTCTCCGCTCCCCAGGAAATACTCACCCGGGATGGTGCAGTGGTGGGCGTGCGGTGCATCCGCATGGAGCTGGGCGAACCCGATTCTTCGGGAAGAAGACGGCCGGTTCCTATCCCCGGGAGTGAATACGAAATAGAGATCGACCAGTTGATTCCGGCCATCGGGCAGAGGCCGGATCTGTCGGCCCTCGAACATCTCACCGGTCTCGATTTTACCCGGTGGGGAACTGTAGATGTGAACGCCACTACTTACGCAACCGGCCGTGAAGGCGTTTTTGCCGGCGGCGATATCCAGACAGGTCCCTGGGTGGCCATCGGCGCTGTCGCTGCCGGGCGGGAGGCCGCTGAATCCATTGAACGGTATCTCGACGGCAGGGATATGGCTGAAGGGCGGGAACCCATGGACAAAGACAATCCCAGGTACCGGCCGATCCCTCCCGACATCCTTTCCAAGAACAGGGCGAGGATGCCCGAATTAGCCCTGGAGAAGAGGAAGGGAAATTTCGATGAGGTGGAACTGGGGTATGACAAGGAAGCCGGCCGTGAAGAAGCGGATCGCTGCCTCAACTGCGGCTACTGCTGCGAATGCTTTCAGTGTGTGGATGCGTGCGGGGCACAGGCCGTAACGCTTACGACCCATGCCCAGCAACCGGAAACCGTGGATCTGGAGGTGGGATCAGTCATTCTTGCCCCGGGATTTACCCCGTTTGATCCCTCTCGCTTCGATACCTACAACTACGCCGACCATCCCAACATCATTACCTCGATGGAGTTCGAGAGAATTCTGTCTGCTTCCGGACCCACCGTGGGGCACCTGATCCGGATGTCCGACCGCAAGGAGGCCAGAAAGATAGCATGGCTGCAGTGTGTAGGCTCCCGGGACATAAATCGCTGCGATAATGCCTATTGTTCCGCGGTGTGCTGCATGTATGCCACAAAAGAGGCGGTCATTGCCAAGGAACACGGTGGCGAGGACCTGGAATGCGCCATATTTTACATAGACATGCGGACCCACGGGAAGGAATTCGAACGATACTATGATAATGCCAGGGAAAAACACGGCGTGCGATACATTCGCTCGCGGGTCCACTCCATCTTTCCCGAGCCGGAAACGGGCGACTTGATCATCAGGTATGCCGATGAAAATGGGAATTTCTTCGAAGAACTGTTTGATATGGTGGTGCTCTCCATAGGACTTGAGACCCCGCCCGAGACCATAGAACTTGCCGAAAAGCTCGGGATCGATCTGACGGAAGGCAATTTCTGCCGGACTGATTCTTTCAGCCCCGTCGCTACATCCAGACAAGGCATTTACGTCTGCGGGGCTTTTCAGGGACCCAAGGATATCCCCCAGTCGGTGGTCGAAGCCAGCTCCGCGGCAGCAGAGGCAGGTGCCCTGCTCAGTCCCAGTCGAAACACCCTGACCCGGACAAAAGAGATCCCGAAGGAGAGGGCTATCGCGGGTGAACGACCGAGAATTGGTGTTTTTGTCTGCCATTGCGGGATAAATATCGGGGGCGTTGTGGACGTCCCGGCCGTGAGGGAATACGCTGCGAGCCTGCCTTACGTGACATATGTTACCGACAACCTCTACACCTGCTCCCAGGATACCCAGGACACCATTGCCAAGGTTATAGACGAGGAAGGGCTGAACCGGATCGTGGTGGCTGCGTGTACCCCGAAGACTCATGAGCCGCTCTTCCAGGAAACCCTGGTCAATGCCGGCCTCAACAAGTACCTCTTTGAGATGACGAATATCCGGAATCAGGACTCGTGGGTACACAAGGACAATCCTGCGGCCGCCACGGAAAAGGCCAAGGACCTGGTACGCATGGCGGTGGCCAAGGTGGCCCTCATGGAGCCCCTGCGGGAGACCGAACTGGGGATTAACCAGAAGGCGCTTGTGATTGGGGGAGGCATCTCAGGCATGGTTACCGCGAGGACCCTGAGTAAACAGGGATACCAGGTATGTCTGGTGGAAAGAAATGATGCCCTGGGCGGTCAGGCCCTGAACCTCTACAAGACCTGGAAAGGAGAGGATGTCCGGAAGAACCTCTTGGGACTGGTGAAAGAAGTAGAACGGGATGACAACATTGAAGTCCGCCTCAATACCATACTGAGTCACGTGGACGGCTTTGTCGGCAATTTCAAGACAACCCTCAAATCAGGTGATAATGAACAGGAGCTGGAACACGGCATCGCAGTGATCGCCACCGGCGCAGAGGAATACAAACCTGACGAATACCTTTATGGAAAAGACCCCAGAGTGGTAACACACCTGGAGCTGGACCGGAAGCTCATGAATGATCCTTCCTCACTGAAGGATCTGAACACGGCTGTTTTTATCCAGTGTGTGGGTTCCCGCGAACCTGCCAGGCCCTACTGCTCACGGGTCTGCTGCACCCATTCCATGGAAAGCGCTCTCCAGCTGAAAGAGCTGAACCCGAACATGGATGTCTATATCCTGTATCGGGATATCAGGACGTACGGGGAGCGGGAGGCACTCTACAGAGAGGCACGTGAAAGCGGCGTCATGTTTGTCCGTTACAAGCCTGACGGGAAACCGCAGATTGAAAGCTCTGCGGAGGGTCTTGCAATCCAGGTTGTCGATCCGATCCTTCAGCGTCCCTTGGTTATAAAAGCGGATCTGCTTGCGCTCGCTTCAGCCATTGTCCCCTACAAGGATGAGGAGTTGGCCCAGCATTTCAAGATCACCCTGAACGATGACGGCTTCTTCGTGGAGGCCCATCCAAAGCTGGCCCCGTCTGAATTCGCCACTGACGGCGTTTTTCTCTGCGGGATGGCCCATTATCCCAAGCCCATTGATGAGTCGGTGGCCCAGGCCCAGGCGGCGGCGTCACGGGCTGTCACGCTCCTCGCACGAAAGACTGTGCAGGTGAGCGGGGCCGTGGCCTACGTGACCCCGGCTTACTGCAGCAGCTGCGGGGTGTGCGTCTCCATCTGCCCCTATTCCGCGCCTTCATTCGTTGAGGAAGGGCCCTTTGCCGGGAGGGCACACGTCAACGCGGCCCTGTGCAAAGGATGCGGCCTCTGCGTTGCATCGTGCCGCTCCGGCGCCCTCAACCTGCGGGGCTTTGAGGAAGGCCAGATTATGGCGATGATCAATGAAATATAGCTGATGAGGAGATTCATATGAACGACGACTGGGAACCGAAGATTACCACCTTTCTGTGTCACTGGTGCAGCTACGGCGCTGCAGATCTTGCCGGGGTCAGCCGCCTCCAGTATCCGCCCGACTTCAGGGTCATACGAGTCCCCTGTTCCGGGCGGGTGAGCCCCAAGTTTATTCTCGCTGCGTTTCGGCATGGTGCGGACGGCGTCTGGGTCTCCGGGTGACACCCGGGAGACTGCCATTACCTGGAAGGTAATTATTACGCCAGACGCAAATTCGCTCTCCTGAAGGATCTCCTGGAACATGTGGGATTGGAACCCGGGCGGCTTCATTTCTCCTGGATCAGTTCAGCCGAAGCCACCAAGTTCGTTGAGGTAGCCAACGAGGTGAGCGAGGCGGTCGGGGAGCTGGGGCCGGCCGAGTACCTCATCAAGAAACGAGCAGAGGTAGCATAATGATCGAGTATACGGAAAAGATCAGGGCAATTGCCAAGAAGCTCCTGGAAGAGGGGACCGTGGACGTCTTTGTCGGGTACCGGAAAGGCTCCGTACCCATGATGAATGAGCCTCTCCTCATCAGGGACCCCGCCAAGGTGGATCTGCTTCACTGGGACAGCAATTGCGGACTCAACCTCTGCAACTACCTGACCGGGAGGACCGATCGAATAGGCATCATTGCAACCGGGTGTAATTCCAGGAACATTGTCACCCATATCATCGAAAATCAGGTCAAGCGCGACCAACTCCACATCGTGGGCATCCCCTGCACCGGGATGATAGACCACCGGGCGGTAAAAAGGGCCGGTGGAGGAAAAGAGATCCTGGAGGTCACGGAAGAGGGTGACTCTTTCACGGTGAAGGGTAAAGATTTCGAAAAGACCCTCAAAAAGGCTGATTTCCTGCAGAACAATTGCGCCGTTTGCCGCCACCGCAACCCGGTAGAGTACGATGAAATGGTAGCCGAGGCTCTGGCAGAGCAGGAAGGGGTTGATCCGTACGAGGATGTAAAAAAAATCGAGAATATGTCTTCCGATGACAAGATGCACTTTTTCCGGCAGCTTATCGCGCGATGTATCCGCTGCAACGCATGCCGGGACGTGTGCCCGTTGTGTTATTGCCCGACGTGTTTTGTGGACGAATCACGGCCCCAGTGGGTGGGAAAAAGCAACGATCCGACGGATACCATGACGTTCCATCTCCTGCGGGCCTATCACTGTGCCGGGCGGTGTACCGACTGCGGAGCGTGCGAAAGGGTGTGTCCCGTGGGAATCTCCATGCGGCAGTTTACCAAGAAACTGAACAAGGACGCCGAAGAGCTGTATTCCTGGGAGGCGGGTCTCAGCCTGAACGAGAGACCTCCGCTGGATGTCTATCAGCCGAGTGATTGTGACGATTTTATTAAATAGTGCCCATTCACGAATAGAATTTGGGCACTAGCGGGTTTCCAATCCAGAAATGAGATATCTTTTACAAGACCTGACAGCCTTTAGCCTACTGCCTAAGCAAGCTGGAAAGGCACATCGTGCCTGGAAGAGGTAATTTCCATGACCGAAAAAATATTCTCGAAGAAAGCATGGCTGGAAACATTGCATGGACTGACCAAGGAATACAAGATATTCGTCCCGGTCAGGGATGGAGACTTCTCCGTGTTTCAGCCCCTCGAAAAGGACACAGAGCCGGATTTTGACTACCAGAATACCCGGCTTTCTCCAAAGGGACTTATCTATCCTCAGTCCGAGAGGATGTTCGAATACTCGCTGGATGAAAAGGACCCCGAAAGCAATATCCTGAAGGAGGCGCCGAAAGACTATAGCCCCCAAGCCATAGTGGGAATTCGGCCCTGCGACGCCCATGCTTTTCAGCTCGTGAAGCGGAATTTTGATACTCCTGAATATCCTGATCCATGGTGGGTACGGCGTTTCGAATCAACCACCATGGTCGGGCTGGGGTGCAATGAGCCATGCTCCACGTGCTTTTGCACGGCCATGGGAGGCGGCCCTTTTGATGAAACGGGACTGGATGCGCTGCTCTATGACCTGGGGGAAACCTACCTTGCCCGGAGCTTCACCGACAAGGGCGAGACCTTCCTCAGCAAGGCCAAAGGCGGAAAAACGGCCGATGAAAAGGCCCTGAAGCGTGCTGCGGCCCTCTCCTCGAAAGCGGCCAAAGGCATGCCCGAACCGAAGGAACTTGATCCCATAAGAGAAAAGGCCATCAACGACCTGTTTGACGCGCCCTTCTGGGAAGATGTTGCCTTTGCCTGCCTCAACTGTGGGACCTGTACCTTCCTCTGTCCTACCTGCTGGTGCTTCGATATCCAGGACGAAGTGCAGGGAAAACAGGGCGACAGGATCAGGAACTGGGATTCCTGCATGTTCCCGCTGTTCACGCTGCATGGGTCCGGCCACAATCCCAGGGACAAGAAATTTCAGCGGGTTCGCCAGCGATTTATGCACAAACTCAAATATTTTGTGGATAAATATGATGCCGGTTTCCACTGCACCGGATGCGGGCGCTGTGTGCAATTTTGCCCCGTGAATATCGATATACGAGAAGTGCTCAGCCTGATGGCCAACTGCGGATAATCCGTTAACCCGCAAACCGGCCGACGGGCGCACCCGGCTCAGCCTGGTAACGAGAATCAAAGGAGGATGCTCCATTGGAAAATCCCTATCTCCCCTATCCGGTCCGCATAGATGATATTGTAACCGAGACCGAAGACCGGAACCTCAAGACATTCAAGTTTGTCTTTCTCAATGCTGAAGATGAGAAGAAATTCGCCTACACTCCCGGCCAGTTCGCCGAGCTCTCCATTCCCGGCAAGGGGGAGATCCCCATCGGCATTGCCTCCTCCCCCACCGAGAAAGGATTTGTCGCCTTTACGGTCAACAAAGTGGGGCTTGTGAGCAGCCATCTCCACAACATGAAAAAGGGAGACGTCATGGGGATCCGGGGCCCGCTGGGGAACTGGTACCCCTGGGAGGAAATGAAGGGGAAGAATGTGGTCATCATCGGCGGCGGGTTCGCCTTTACCACCCTCCGATCGAGCATCGTGTACATGATTGAGCCGGGAAACCGGTCGAAGTTCAAAGATATCAGGGTGGTATACGGGGCGAGAAATCCGGGCATGCTCCTCTATGGCCAGGAGTTGGCCGCGTGGGAGCAAAGGGACGATATAGAAATCCATATAACCGTGGACGGTACCAACGACCCTGACTGGAAATACAACGTGGGGTTCGTACCGACCATCACCGAGCAGAAGATCACCAGCGCAGACAACGCCATCGCGATCGTCTGCGGTCCCCCCATCATGATCAAGTTTACCCAGCCGGTGCTGGAGAAGCTGGGCTTCCCGCCGGATCGTATCATTCTGTCCCTTGAAATGCGTATGAAGTGCGGAATCGGCATCTGCGGGCGCTGTAATATCGGGGACAAGTTCGTTTGCAAGGACGGCCCGGTTTTTTCTCTGGCCCAACTCAGGGCATTGCCCTCGGAGTATTAACCCGGATTTTCACCGATAATCTGCTGTGACGGCGGGAACCTTCGTTTCTTTGTTTTCCTGCATGAAAAATTCCTGTACCCTTGAAGCACCTGAGAAAACGGGGTCTCCACCATGCACCTGGAACGTGTTATCCTCTTCCCTGAAAAGTATCCAACCAGAAAATATTATCCCTTCAGCGTTCCCCTATTCCAGGAAACCAGAGAGATACGGTTTAACTCGAACATCACGTTCTTTATCGGTGAGAACGGTACCGGCAAATCAACGTTGCTTGAGGCCATAGCACACAAATGCGGCATTCATATCTGGAAGGCCGAAGAAAGGACCCGCGTCAAGACAAATCCTTATGCCCAGACCCTTTACAAGTACATTGAAGCGCCCTGGACAAATGGGTACGTCCCCGGCTCTTTTTTTGGATCCGACACCTTTCGGCACTTTGCCCAGAGCGTGGAGGAATGGGCCATTGCCGATCCCGGGATGCTGGACTATTTCGGGGGGAAATCGCTCATTACCCAGTCCCACGGTCAGTCTCTCATGTCCATGTTCAGGACCCGCTACGAGTTGAAAGGGCTTTATTTGATGGACGAACCGGAGACGGCCCTTTCGCCGAAAAGCCAGCTGGAATTGCTCAAAATCCTGAACAAACAGGGGGCAGCTGAACATGCACAGTTCATCATAGCCAGCCATTCTCCCATCCTTCTGGCATGCCCGGGCGCCGAAATTTACTCTTTCGACCATATCCCCCTCGAATCCATCGAGTACGAGGATACGGAATACTACAAAATATACAAGAGCTTCATGGAGGACAGGACGCAGTTCCTCTAACCTGTTTCCGTCCATAAGAGTTAATTTCCTCAAGACCGTCGGGAAAAAAATGGGTATCCAGGAAGCTATAAGAGATTGGGCCTGACCTATACCTTCCACCCCCTTTGCTCCGGAGGCCTTTCAGGGAACTCCGGTTACATTGCTCTCGGGAGTGATCATCGCGGATACGCAAAGGATCCTGAACGTTGTAAGTGAAGGAGGGGAACAAGACAGTTCAGGAGCGGCACCGTCAAGGTAAGCTTGAGGATCAGTTAACCCGTTGGTTTGGCGCAGGGGCCCGGTGCAATTTTGACAATCGCCGGGACCTCTGATAGGGTACAGGAACCAGAAATCAAGGAAAAATAGGCAAGCCCCGCAACGGAGGACGACCCCCGCATGACTCGGTTCTCATTCCTGAGTGACAGAAACCGTGAACGGTACCTGAGATTGATCAATCCGGTGGCCGATATTTTTGCCCGTTTTCACGTGCATCCGAACATTCTCTCTCTCCTGGGACTGCTGCTGAGTGGACTGGCGGCGGTCCTTTTCGCCATGGGGGGGTTTTTCTGGGCCGGATGGGTGGTTGTTCTTGCAGGTACCTGTGATGTCCTGGATGGGGAACTCGCCCGGTTAACCGAAAAAACATCCCCGTTCGGCGCGTTTTTCGACAGTGCGCTGGACCGTTTTTCAGAGGTTCTTATTTTTTCGGGACTTGGCTGGTACTTTTCCGGCGGCTGGATCGGGGACGTCCGCAGTCCTGTGGTGGTTCTTTTCATCATCCTTGCCATCGGCGGCTCGTTCATGGTGAGCTATACGCGGGCACGAGCCGAAGGCCTGGGAATGGAGTGCAAGATAGGGCTTTTGCAGAGACCTGAAAGAATGGTCCTCTTGATCATAGGCTCGCTGCTGGGTTCTCTTCCCGCCGTGGGCGTGTGGATCATGAAAGGCTGCCTTTTCCTCCTGGCCCTCCTTTCCAACTTTACGGCCCTCCAGAGAATGATCAATGTAAAAAGGCAGCTCATCAGGGAGAGAGAGGCCGGTGAAAGATAGTATTGTTTGTCCCCATTGCGGGCAGGTGGTGGAGAAATACCGCAACCCCTTTCCAACTGTTGATATCATCATAGAAATGGAACAAGGCGGAATTGTTCTCATAAATCGGAAGAATCCTCCTTTGGGGTGGGCCCTGCCCGGGGGGTTCGTTGACTACGGAGAATCCCTGGAATCGGCGGCCCGGCGTGAAGCAAAGGAGGAAACGTCACTGGATGTTGAACTCCTCTACCAGCTGGGAGCTTATTCGGATCCATCCAGAGACCCGCGGCACCATACCATTTCCGTTGTGTTTGTGGCGTCCGCCGCGGGGACCCCGCACGCACACGATGATGCCCGTGATGCCCGCATCTTCCGCCGGGATTCCCTGCCGAACCTGCTCGCCTTCGATCATGCGCGAATCCTCCGGGACTACTTCGAAATATGTCTCAGAAACGCATAAGATCTCTCCTGTTCCCCGGGATCCTCGTGGTTCTTCTCGTCTGCGTCTGCGTGCTCTACCTGAACTTTCTTGTCCAGAGACCCTCTGTTCAACGATTCCTGGTCGAAAAAATCTCGAAAGCGGCCGGGTACAACGTGGAGGTGGAAAGGTTTCGCGTAAGCCTCTGGAGGGGACTTACGATCACGGCGCAAGGGTTATCCGCCTCGTCCAGGGACCGAAACGAGCATATTTCCGCATCCATTGCACGAATCGGGTTTGATGGAAAAGCACTCCTGAGAGGAGATATCATTCCCAGGAGCCTGGACCTGGAAAATCCGATCATCACCTTTCCCCTTCGCGGCCAAAAAGAGGGACAAGAAGCGTCTGTGGAAGAAACACTGGAGAAAATCAATTTTCTCAGGCTCGCGGCGATTCGATCTCTTTCCATCACGGGAGGACAGGTGAAAATAGAGGGATCACCCTTTTCACTGCAATCCCTTTTCCTGAGAGTTTCCCGGGGGCAGAAAGCCCCTGAGCAGGTGATTCACCTCAAAACCGCCTTCGGTTTCAAAGGACGGTATATCCCTTTTCGTGTCCAGGGTCATGTGCGATACGGAGAAGGGCTGGCAAAGACGTCGGTCGATCTCCTGGGCGAGGCCCTCAAGGTCCCCGTGTCGTGGGTCCCATGGCCTCGTTTTGCGCCCTTTTCCGCCGGGTTGATTGATGTGGAGTTCCATGCCGCCGGGTCCCCACTCGGTGAAACCTTCTCAGCTGGAGGGGCCTTGCGTGGCCGCAATCTGCGTTTCGCGATTTCCCATGGAGGGAGACGGAAGGAATATGCGTTCTCTTCCACGGTTATTGATTTCAAGGCGCGGCTGGATAAAGGAGCACTCAGGATCTCCATATCTCAGGCCAAATTGCTGGATACATCACTGTCGGCAAAAATCTCATTTGAGCCGGCGAAACCCTCTTCCCGTCTGAACCTTTCCATCCAGAGTCCCTTCATGCCACTAGGGACCTTCAAGACCCTTTTTCCGACATCGCTCGTTCCGGCCTGGATAGAGGAAGACCTTTTTCCCCGCCTGTCGGGAGGGGAGGTTGTGACCGATCACTTCTCGCTCGACGGCACCCTCGATCAGATCGACCATCTGAGCCGGCCTGAGAATAGGAGCATTCTGGCCATGAAGGTCATGTGGAGGAATATGAATGTCCTGGAGGACGAATTCTCCCTCCCCTTTCAGGAGGTCGCAGGACAGATGGAGATCAAGGGGAACGTCCTGGAGATCTCCCCGCTGCAGGGTCATTTCGGGACTTCCAGCGTAAAACAGGCCTCCCTGGCAGTATCTCCGCTGATCGGGGACCGCCCTGTGTACAGCATTACCCTTGACGGAGAGTTCGCCATCCGGGACCTCGTGGAGATGCGGCAGCTTCCCTGGACCCCCAAGGAACTCAAGGAGGGGCTCACGGCACTCGTGGGTTCTTCCGGCCTCCTGAGTGCCCGGCTCAAGGCTGTCAGGAAGGGAAGCGAAACCGTCCCCCGCATCGAAAACGGATCTTTCGAGTTCAGGGAATGCACCTTCATCCACAAGGCTTTGCTTTTCCCGGTCAAGGTGGCAAAAGGAGATGTGCGAATCGAAGCGACCGGCCCGGTCCACTTCAAGGGAAGCGGTTCATGGGGGCACTCAGCCCTGGCGGTCTCAGGTTCGGCAGATCGATCAATAGAGAACCTCAAGACGAAGATCACGGGGGCTCTGGATCTTGATACGCTCGCCGCCAAGTTGCTTCCGGGAAGGACATGGTCCCTCCATTTTGGAGAATATGCTGCGTGCAACATGGATGTCTCAAGGAAACGCGCTGCGTGGTTTTTTGCCGGGGCGATTGATTTGAAAGAAGAACCCGCCCTCAAGTTGGGTTCTCTTCAGCTCAATCCCCTGATCAAAAAGGGGGATATACGCTTTGATCTCGGCTATATTCCGGGAAAAAACCTGCATATCACGAGTCTGGACGGCCGCTTCGGAAAATCCTCGCTCTCCGCATCGGGAGAGATAAGCCTATCCGGAGAAAAGAGAATCACGGCGGAGGTGAACATCCCTGGATTATTCATCAAGGATCTGGGCGTTCAGCTCCAGGGAGGCTGCCCGGTCGCCGGGGGAGTCATCGCAGGACATATTCGGGGAAGTCTTCCATGGGACGATCCTCTTTCCTGCAGCTTGACCGGCGAATTGGAGTCCCGGGACCTCTGCCTGGCGCTCGACGGGTTCCCTCATCCCCTGACGAACGGGACGTTCAAGGCCTTTTTTTCCGGCGACAGGCTGACCATCAAATCGCTGGTGTTCACAACAGGGAAGAACACCATTGAAATCCAGGGGGACCTCCACGGTTGGAAGGCCCTTCAGGGCAACCTCACCGCGGGGTCAAAAGAAATCGATTTGGCGGATCTCCTTCAGCATAAATCCGACCAGCCGCCGAAGAGAGGAGAGTCTTTCTTTGGATGGATGTTGAAGCACGGTACAAAACTGGGCGTTTCTCTTCGGGCTTCCAGAGTGATCTGGCAGGAGATGAGAATGGGGCCTTTTGCCGGTGATGGTCTTCTCGAAAAAGGCGTCTTTCATCTCTTGAACTCCAGGTTGAATTGGAAGCACGGGATGATAGCCGTCAAAGGCGATTTTGGGGGAAAGGACGGCAGGAAGATAACATTCTTGAGCCACATCAGGCTGTTTGATCAGCCCGTCCTGGAAATCCTTCGGTCCTTCAACATACAGGACTCCTATATCGAAGGGCAACTGAGCAGCGATGTACTCCTCTCCGGAGAAGGGCACGACAAGGCATCCCTGGTTGCCGGGCTTCAGGGCAATGGAGAAGTGCTGGTGGAAAAGGGCGTGATAAAAAAATCCAACATTTTGATCCAGATACTGGATTTTCTGAGCATCCAGAAGATATTCCGCCGTCCTCCCCCCAATCTCTCCAAGGAAGGGTTCTATTTTGATAGAATCGGCGCCGATTTCGAGGTCAAGAAGGGGGTAGTCCACACGGAAAACCTCCTGATGAGGAGTCCTGTTTTCAATGGAGCAGCGCAGGCAACTCTGGATCTGCCCAAGAAGCAGGTAACGGCCGACTTCGGTGTTCAACCCCTCGTGACGCTCGATTCCCTCATAAGCAAAATTCCCATTGTAGGGTACATTCTGACGGGCAAGGACAAGACCCTCCTGGTCTATTATTTCAAGGTGAGAGGTCCGCTTTCCGATCCCAGGGTCACGTATGTGCCCCTCAAGAAGTGGGGGAACAGCATTATGGGGTATGTCACCCGCATTTTTCTCACCCCGCCTCGTCTTTTTGAGAAGCTCATGAACCTGCGAAAACCAGCGGAAAATTGATCGGGTGGAACGGCGAAATCGTCAGCGCCCTTTCAGGCTCAAGAATTGATTCAAGGGAGGTACGGGGCCTACCCCGTATCGGTGTTACTTACCTCTGCAGGAAAGGACGCAGAAATCCGAAGCGCCGAAATAAATCCCCGACCACTTACTGGAGCTTGATAAATTTATCCAGGCATGCTAGGCTTGCGCTACAGTTGCGTGTCAGAGGAATATCAGCATGCCCAAGCAGACCGTTCTGGACATATTCAAAAAGCGCACCAGAAACCCATTCCGGCCCAGAGCATCGGAGATAATCAGCAAGCTTTTCCCGGAGTTCAATGCCTATAAGACCCCGGGAGAATCCCTCGTAGCAGGGTCCTGCGAATTTCTCGAAAAGAAACTCACGGTCATCGCGCAGGAAAAACCAAAACCCGCGGATCTCCAGACTTCCAAGGATCTGAAGAAGCTCAATTACGGGATGCTGACCTCGGACGATCACTCATTCATCCTGAGCGTACTGGAAAGGTTACGCTTCGGAGATCTCGAAAATACGTATCTTTTTACGATCATCGATACCTACGGCGCCGACATTTCCATGTACTCGGCACAACGGTTTCAGGCATTCTTTATCGCGCACCTGATCCGAGCATTCCTGAGCCTCCCGGTGCGGACCGTCTCTCTTATTCTCGGAGAAGGCGGGAGCGGGGGTGCGCTGGCTATCCAGGTGACGGACATAAGGGGGCAGATGGAAGACGCCCTCTACGCGACCGCGCCCCCCGAAAGCATGGCCTCCATCGTGTTCAGGGACCCGGAAAGGATTGAGGACGCTCTGGCCATCCTGAAGCCCACGGCCAAGGAGTTGAGAAATCTGGGCGTTATCGACAGGATCGTCCCCTGTCCGGAAGAGGTCAGCGACTGCGAGGAAACGGCTGAAAACGTCCGCCAGTTCCTGACCAGGGCCGTAAAGGATCTGTCCAAGTCCAAGATAGACAAGCTTGTCAAGAAGCGGGAAGTGAGGGCGAAACAGTACGGCCTTTCTAAAAAGAGCGGGCCTCTCTACGACATCAGGCGTTACTTTGAAAAACCCATCAAGAAGGCCTTCAGAAAGCCCCCTCCAGATATCAAAATTGTCGACTATGCCAGCCCGATAGAAGTAAGCGAAGATTACGGCGACATCGGACCCAAGGGAGAGGCCGCCAAATATGTGCAATGCGGGGCCGGCCAGGGCGGCAACGGGCGCGGGGGATGCGGAAAGCTCATTCCACTCCAGGATTTCCTTGACAATTTCAATGTATGCCCGGAATGCGGCCATTCCTACATCCTGGGAGCCACCGGCTGGATTGACTGCCTGGCGGACACAGGATCATTCCACGAACTCTTCCGCAATCTCACCGTCGATCAACTAATCGAGACAAACGGGATCACCACGTACTACCAGGAATTCCTGGAAAAACAGAAAGGACGGTCTCATTTCAACGAATCGCTGGTCGTCGGGAGCGCACGTATCCACCAGTTCAAGGTGGCCATGGCCATCAGCGATTTTTATTTCAGCGGCGGTTCCATGGGGGTGGTCTTTGGAGAAAAATTCAGGAGAGCGGTGGACTACGCCATCCAGGAAAACGTTCCCTTCATCAGCCTCTGCTGCTCAGGCGGGGCGCGGCTCTACGAAGGCATTTCCGCCCTCATGCAGATGGTCAAGACCATCGAATCGGTCAACCGGTTGAAACGTCATGGCCTGCCATATATCTCCATCCTGGCCGACCCTTCCACCGGCGGCGCCATAGCGAGTTACGCGGCCCTCGGAGACGTCGTGATCGCGGAACCCGGGGCCCTGGTTATCTTCGCGGGGCCCAGGGTCATGAAATCCCGCGGCTTTGCGGTGGATGAAAGGCATGTGCGGTCCGATTCTCTTTACAATATCTCCGATTCCATCTATGACAAGCTCGGTTACTACCATGACATCCGCGGCATCCAGGAAATCTGCGAGCGCAAAACAATGAAGCGATGCGTGACCAGGTACCTGGAACTCACTTCCAGGGTAGCCCCCAGGCCCAAGAGAAGGGTGAAGAAAAAGGGCCAGAAAACCCTCATGTTTTAGCGCCTGGGCGGCTTGTGATTTTCTGGGTCCCTGATGGGCGAGAAGAGCACGATCAGCAGGCCTCCCAGGGCGATGCAGCCCGTAAACATGAAGAGACCTTTCAGGCTCCACGACTGGGCGACCCATCCCGAGAATACGGCCCCCGTGATGAACCCCGTGTCATAGATGCTGGTAAAGAAGGACATGGCCGCGGCCTTTTGCCTGCCGGCGCCGTATCCGGCGGCCAGGGCGTTGTGCGCCGGGAAGAGGAGCCCTATGCCCGCTCCGAAGAGAAAGGCGGGCAGAACATAGGGCCATGAGCCCACAAGACCCGGTACCAGCAGCAGACCGAGGGCCAAAAGGGGGTAGGCGAATTTGAGGAAGCGGCATTTCCCGAAGCGGTCCATTATCTTCCCCATCGTAAGAAGCGCCAGGATCGCCACGCAGAACGCCACAAAGAAAAAGCGTCCCGCTCCCACTCCGTTTTGCGCGGAGATGAGTGCAAGGAAATTTGCCAGGGTGGATTGACAGTGGGCAAAGAGCAACGTGGAGACCATCAGGAACAGGAAGGAGAGATCTTTCAGGAGCGGCACATATCTCACTTTTTCGCGCACCCCGTTGCTGGACCCGGGGCCCAGCTTGAGCCCCCCCATGAGGACGGCAAGGCACGCGACCAGCGCGCAGGCGGAAGCCGCCAGACAGAGCGCTGCAAAGCCTCCGTGCCTGAGAAGGACCTCGCCCACAGGCGGTGCTATGGCGGTCCCGCCCATGATGGACGCCCCTACCAGCCCGTATGCCTGTCCTTGTTTTTCCGGAGAAACAGCCCTTGCCACCAGGGAGAAACTCCCGGAAATGAAGGCCGAGTATCCAATCCCATGGACCAGGCGGACCAGGAAAACCGGGAAACCGATCCTCTCCAGGAGCAGGTACCCGGTTGAAGCCAGCAGTACAACCGCAATACCCATCCACATGACCGGAGATTCGCCCCTCGATCCCACCAGTTTTCCCATCAACGGGCGGGTGATCACCGTGGCCACGGAAAAGGAGCCCATGATCCAGCCGATTATCTCGGGAGTGCCTCCCATGCCTTCCAGCACGAGCGGGTAGAGATAGAAGAGGGAGATATTGCTGAAAACCAGAAAATAGGAGACGTTCAGGAAGAGAAACGGACGGTCCCGGAGACCCAGAAGCGCACCATTACCACTGCCGCCCCGAGTATCCAAGACCTCCCTCACAAGGTCCTGCCGCAATAGGGGCAGTAGCGGAACCCGGACTCCACTGGATATCCGCAATGTGGACACCTGGGTGGCTGCACCCCGGCAGAGCCCGGGACGCCCTTCCGCTCCCGGCCGGATACCACGCCGCATTGCGGGCACTCAAGGAACGGCTCCCCCTTTTTCACCCGGAAAAGAGGGATAAAAAACAGGGAAAAGTAATGGTCCACCCGCTTCAGACGGGCTCGACGCAGGCCGCAGGAGGGGCATAATCTGGCCTCCTTGTCCACGAAAACCGTCTTTGGTTGTATCCCGCCGATGAAAAAAAACATGCTCCCTGCTCACCCTGCCCTACAGCCGGCCGTCTTCGCACAGGTATAACGGCAAATGGTCGGCGAATAGAAAACCTTTCCTGGTGGGAACTACGCGGGTTCCTTCGCAGTGAAGAAAGCCGGCGGCTTCCAGTTCTTCCAGTACTTTGTCGGCAATGGGACCGCGGATTTCGGAACGATCGAAGCCCGTTTGTGTTCGCAGACCGAGGGCAACCGATTCAAGGTCGGCCTGGGCCGGGGACAGGGTTTCCTTTCCCTCGACCGGAGCTGCTCCGGTTTTCAGGGTCCTGCAGTACCCCCGTACGGATCGCACGTTCCACCATCTGTGACCGTCCTGGAAAGAATGGGCCGAGGGTCCCAGGCCCAGATACGGCACGTGATGCCAGTATTTCTCGTTGTGCCGGCAAATGTGTCGCCCGTGTCGCGCGAAATTCGAGATCTCGTAATGGAGATATCCTCTGCCCGTTAAAGACTCCGAGGTCCTGAGGAAGAACTCCCGTTCCAGGTCGTCCCCTATAGGAGCAAGGTCGCCCTTCTCTTTCCTGCGCGAAAACACGGTCCTCTTTTCGATAGTGAGCTGGTAACAGGAGAGATGCTCCGGTTCAAAGGAAAGAGCCGTGTCAAGGGTATGAAACCAGCATCCCATGTCCTGTCCGGGCATTCCATAGATGAGATCCATGCCCACATTGTCAAAGCCCGCACTCCGTAGCCTTGAAACAGCCTCCGCTGCGTCTCTTGCATCGTGCTGCCTGCCCAGAAAGGCAAGTTCTCCATCATCAAAGGACTGCACACCCACGTTGATCCTGTTGAACCCCAGGGCCTTCAGCAGAGAAATCTTTTCAGGAGTGAGGTCTTTTGGATTGGCTTCGGTGCTGATTTCCGTTTCAGGAGCAAAGGTAAAATGGTCCTGCAGGCGGTTCATCAGGATCTCAAGCGCCGCTGCCGGCAGCAGAGTCGGAGTGCCGCCGCCCAGATAAACGGTATCGAACACGCCGAAACGACCTTTGTACAGGGCCATCTCTGATGCCGTTGCATCCAGCCAATCGGGAATCAGGGAGCCGGTTGCCAGGGAATAAAAATCGCAATAAGGGCACTTGGATCGGCAGAACGGAACATGGATATAGAGGCCCGCCTGTTCCATACTATTTGCTTTCCGATCTGAGGACCGCCACAAAGGCACTCTGGGGAATGGACACCGATCCGATCATCTTCATCCTCTTCTTTCCCTTCTTCTGCTTTTCCAGGAGCTTCCGCTTCCGCGTGATGTCTCCCCCGTAGCACTTGGCGGTCACATCCTTCCGAAACGGGGAAATGGTCTTCCGCGCGATAATGTTGCCGCCGATGGCTCCCTGGACGGCGATCTTGAACATGTGCCTCGGGATCTCTTCCCTGAGGCGCTCGCAGGCCTGGAGCGCCCGAGATCGCGCCTTTTCCCGGAACACGATCTGGGAGAGGGCATCTACCTTCTCTCCGTTTACCAGGATGTCCATCCGCACCAGGTCGCTCTCCCGGTAGTCCAGGAGATCGTAGTCAAACGACCCGTACCCTTGCGTCACGGTCTTCAGTTTGTCGTAGAAATCGTAGATGACCTCCGCGAGGGGCATGTCGAACTGTATTTCGATCCTGCCGGGCGTTGGATAGGTGAACCGCGAATTTACCCCCCGGCGTTCCAGGCAGAGATCCATGACTGCCCCCATATAGCGCTCGGGGATCATGATGCTCGCCCGTATGTAAGGTTCCAGGGCCTTGTCTATTGTCACCGGGTCGGGATAATCCACCGGATTATCCACTTTGATGGTTTCCCCGTTGGTCAGGACGAACTTATACTGAACCGTGGGGACGGTCATAATCAGGGACTGGCCGAATTCCCTTTCAAGACGTTCCTGAACGACCTCCAGGTGAAGCAACCCCAGGAATCCACAGCGAAAACCCACCCCCAGAGCCACGGAGGAGTCTTTCTGGTACACCAGTGCCGCGTCGTTGAGCTTGTATTTTTCCAGGGCATCGAACAGGGAATGGTAATCCTCGCTCGAGATGGGATAGATGGAGGAAAAGACCACCGGCTTCACTTCCTTGAAACCGGGCAAGGGCTCAGGGGCGGGATGGGAGTCGAGGGTCACCGTATCGCCGACCCGTACGTCGCTGACAGTCTTGATGCCGGAGATGATATACCCCACTTCCCCGGCGGAGAGTCGTTTTCTTGGTTCTCTCAGGAGTTTAAAAACGCCAACCTCTTCCACCCGGTAGGCGGCATTGTTGTACATGAGCCTGATCGTGTCCCCGGGCTCAAGGGTTCCGGAGAAAACCCGGCAACTGACGATAGTGCCGCGGAATGGATCGTAGTGGGCGTCGAAGATGAGCGCTTTCAGCGGATCATCCGCCGATCCCTTGGGTGGCGGAATGTATGCAGTGATGGCCTCGAGCACCTCGTCGATTCCTGTGCCTTCCTTGGCCGAACAGAGCAGGGCCTGGTCGGAATCGAGCCCCAGATCAACCTCGATCTCTTCTTTGACCCGTTCAATATCCGCAGACGGCAGGTCGATCTTGTTGATGACCGGGATGATCTCCAGGTCGTGCTCCAAGGCCGCGTAAAGATTAGCCACGGTCTGAGCCTCGACGCCCTGGGCAGCGTCCACCAACAGCAGGACCCCCTCGCACGAAGCCAGGGCCCGGGACACCTCGTAGGAAAAGTCCACGTGCCCGGGAGTGTCAATGAGATTCAGCTCAAAAGCGACGCCGCCTTTGTTCACATAGGGAAGGGTGACCGCCTGGCTCTTGATGGTGATTCCCCGTTCCCGCTCGATGTCCATGTTGTCCAGGATCTGGTCCCGGAACTTCCGATCATCCACCAGGCCTGTCTTCTGGATAAGACGGTCCGCGAGGGTGGACTTCCCGTGGTCTATGTGAGCGATGATGCTGAAGTTACGAATATTTTCCATTGTGAGATTCTGCTCTATCGTTCGTGTTCCTACCCCGGCCGGCACACTCGCGCCCGTCACGCAGGGATTGTCCTCCAACCTTTTGATTACGCCCGAACATCATAGCACATCTCTCCTTCAATGATGAGGCCGAATTTATGGTTCGGAAGAAAAAGCGGCCTTACATCTCTCTTTTTCGAGCGGGTGCATTGCAGAACAACGCCCGAAGGTGCGACAGCCGAGCCGTTCGGTGTGAAGGATGTAGTGATGATACTGCAGAGTCCAGAGCACTCGATCCGGGAAGAGCAACCCAGGGATGCGGCCGGAATTTTTGTTTGATTTCCATACTATTGAGGTATATGGTTAAAAAATCGTGTCTTAATTCAAGGAGGTCTCCAATACCCACAGACGGTGTGGGAAGATGGAGGCCGCGAGTCTCCTCCTTATTTCGATTATCTACTATGTCCGAAAGGCATTGACGGGAAGGAGATGGGCGATGCTTCCGAAAGAGTGTAAGCAGCATGTCGGATTAATTGAAAGATTTACGCTTCCTCAAAAGATCCTTATGCGTTTCGGACTTTACGGTTTCATGGTTTTAGGCGCATATGGGATTTTCCTGGAGAGTACGCTCTGGGGCCTGATATACTCGGTCTTTGTTATCTTGGGCATAGAGTTCGGACTTTCGTACTTTCTCTGCAGCCATTGTCCATACCCCTATAAACATTCAGACTGCCTTTTTGCACCATTTTGGGTATTTACAAAGCAATATAAATTTCGACCGGTTCCGATGAGTATCCTGGACAAGACCGCCTTTATCGTCGCAATGTCAGGGTTTGTCGTGATTCCTCAATATTGGTTATCCAGGAATTATGCTATTCTGATCCTGTTCTGGATATTTTGTCTTCCAACCGTCGCAAGCCTTCCACTGTTTTGGTGTACGCGATGCAAGAACAACAATTGCTGCTTTAACCTGGCTGGCAGAAAGTTGATACGAGAATCACAACAGGAATAGCGAGGGTTGGTTGCACTCACGGAGTCCCTCTGTATGAAGGATCATCTGATCTCCCCATTCAATTCGATTTACTCCCACGCGTTCATCAGAGCGGCTGTGTGCATTCCTTTCCTGAAGGTGGCCGACCCTGCATTTAATATGGAACGCACGGTGAAGCTCGCTCACCGAGCCTCAGCCATGCACGCGGCGGTCGCACTCTTTCCGGAGCTTGGAATCTCCGCATATTCCAACGAAGACCTGTTCCACCAGGAAGCCCTGTTGGATGCGACCAGGTCTGCCCTGGCTCTCCTTGTGGAAGAAAGCCGAGACCTGTCGCCCGTTCTGATTGTGGGTGCACCGCTTCGTTTCGAGGGCCGGCTGTTTAACTGTGCCGTCGTGATGTATCAAGGGCAGGTTCTCGGCGTGGTACCGAAGACCTATCTGCCGAACTACAGGGAGTTCTACGAGAAACGACAGTTTTCAGCCGCACGCGACGCTGTGGGTCGAGAGGTACCGTTTCTCGGCAGGCCTGTCCGCTTCGGCAACGATCTCATCTTTAACGCAGGGAACATTGAAGGCTTTGCGCTGCACGTGGAAGTCTGCGAGGACATCTGGGCGCCAATCCCTCCGAGCACTTGCGGGGCGCTTGCGGGAGCCACAGTATTGGCGAACCTGTCCGCAAGCAATATCACGGTCGGAAAAACAGATTATCGCAAACTCCTTTGCGCATCTCAGTCAGCAAAGTGCATCGCAGCGTACCTTTACTCGGCAGCGGGCCCTGGAGAGTCCACTACGGACCTGGCCTGGGACGGGTATGCGGGAATCTATGAAAATAATGACCTGTTGGCTGAGTCCGCCCGCTTTTCAGGTGAAGAGCAGGTTATCACAGCGGACCTGGACCTGGAGAGGCTGTTGCAGGATCGCATGCGCATGACCACTTTCAACGAATCCGTTGGCGACTGGCGTGAACGGCTCAGAATGTTCCGTTCTGTCAACTTCCAATTCCGGATCCCTGAGGGCGACGTGCCGCTGATGCGCAAAGTGGACCGCTTCCCGTATGTCCCAAGCGAACCAGCGGTACGTGACGAGCGATGCTACGAGGTTTATAATATCCAGGTACACGGGTTGATGAAACGTCTGGAAACGACCGGGATAGAGCGGGTTGTCATTGGGGTCTCCGGAGGGCTGGATTCGACACAAGCTCTCATTGTATGCGCCAAAACCATGGAGAGGCTGGGATTGCCGAGAAAAAATATACTCGGCTTCACCATGCCCGGCTTCGCTACCAGCAGGGCAACGAACCGAAACGCGCATAGGCTCATGAGTGCGCTGGGCATCACGGCTCAGGAGTTGGACATTCGACCGTCGTGCATGCAAATGCTCCGGGATATCGGGCACCCGTATGCCGATGGCATAAACAAATATGACATCACGTTCGAGAACGTTCAGGCAGGCGAGCGCACTTCCCACCTGTTCCGGCTGGCCAATTTTCACAAGGCGATCGTTGTGGGCACAGGAGATCTCAGCGAGCTTGCCCTGGGGTGGACGACCTACGGTGTCGGCGATCACATGTCCCATTACAATGTGAACGGTTCGGTGCCGAAGACCCTGGTCAAGTTTCTGATCCACTGGATCATCAAAACACGTCAATTCGACGAAGAGACAGCGGCTATCCTTCAGGCGATTCTCGATACCGAGATATCGCCGGAACTCGTTCCCCACGAAAAGGGCGAGAAGGAACAGCCGAGTCAGAGCACCGAAGCCGAGATCGGGCCTTACGAACTCCAGGACTTCAACCTGTACTATATAACTCGTTTCGGTTTTCGTCCAAGCAAGGTAGCTTTCCTGTGCCGTCATGCATGGGGCGATACGGCAAAAGGAAGCTGGCCCGACCTGATAGCCGAAGAAAAACGAAAGGCGTATGATCTGGCAACCATCAAGAAGTGGCTGGAAATATTCCTGTACCGCTTCTTCCAGATCAGCCAGTTCAAGAGATCTGCCATGCCCAACTCACCAAAAGTCGGTTCCGGGGGGTCGCTGTCGCCGCGAGGCGATTGGAGGGCGCCGAGTGACTCTGACGCCACTGTCTGGCTCGATGAGCTGCGCGAAAACGTGCCTGGCAACACTGTTGTTTTGTGAAAAATCCCCGGAGAAGAAAGAGCCTATGCTATTCGTTGCCGTTCGTGACCTCCGTATGCATTACGAGATGCGAGGCACAGGTCCGCGCCTGCTCTGCATCAGTGGGACCGGGGGTGATCTGCGCCGCTCTCCGAATAAACGGATTTAACAATGAAGCAGACTCAAAGAGAATTGTTCAGATGGGCCGATCAGCTTCCATCGGCCTTGTGGAGCGACCTTGACCGGCGTCCTCCCCGGGAAGCTGCGGACGCGGTCGGCGGGAAATGGGACGGGAGCGCTTTCAAGGTGCCGTTGATCGGGATCGATTATACCCTCGATCCAGCTGATCAACGGATCACAAGGACCTGCCAAGTTGATCATCCGGTCAGCTATCAGGCAGGGGTGGTGCTGCTCACCACCCTGACTGCTTCCAAAGGTGTGCCGCCGAGCGGCCGGATGGCTGTGCCGCAGGAACTTCCCGGCGGCCGCATGTTCTTCACCGGCCCCCATGCCGTGGCCAATGGACCATTGGCCACGGCCTTCGAGAAGGATTCCAGCCGGTTGATCGATCGGGCCCTTGGACTTGGCGGCCAAATGATCGAAGGCGCCGATATTGCGATCAGGATACCGGGGTTGCCGTATGTGCCTTTATACGTGCTGCTGTGGCGAGGCGATCAGGAAGTTCCCGTGAGAGCGGTCATCGGAATCGATGACCGGGCCCATTTTCATCTGGACCTGGCAGGCGTCTTCGCTTTGACCAACCTCCTCGTGGAAAGACTCCGCAAAGCCGGGTGAGAAATGAACCTTGTGACGGGTGCAAGCGGGTTTATCGGGGGACGCATCGTGCGCGCCCTTGCCGAACGCGGGGAAGATATCCGTGTTCTGGTACGGCCCGGCGCTGATCTCAGGGGCATCGGCGAAATAAAGTGCCGGGTGATAACGGGTGATGTGCGGGACAGGAAAAGCCTCCGGGCGGCTGCCGGCGGCTGCCGGCGCATCTATCATGCGGCGGCGATCTACACGTTCTGGTCGCGAAGGCCGAAGGAAATCTACGAAGTCAATGTTGAGGGGACTCGAAACGTAATCCGGGCGGGATTGGACGCGAACGTCGAACGGATTGTGTACACCAGTTCGGTCGCCACCATCGGCCTCCCGCCGAGCGGGAATGGAACCGAGGAAACGCCCGTCAGCCTGCGCGATATGGCCGGTGATTACAAGAAATCCAAATTCCTGGCCGAATCGGCGGTCAATAATTTCATCCGCCGCGGGGCGCCGGTGGTAATCGTGAATCCGACCTTCCCGGTGGGAGAAGGCGATATCAAACCGACGCCCAGCGGACAGGTGATCGTGAGGTTTCTCAAAAGGCGAATGCCGGCCTATCTGGATACGGGCCTGAATGTGGTCGATGTGGATGATGTGGCAAAAGGACATCTGCTGGCCGCGGACAAGGGGAGGATCGGCCAGCGGTATATCCTGGGGAACATGAACATGACGCTGAAAGAGATTCTTCAGGTCCTGGCATCGATTACCGGATTCCGCGAACCCCGGATCAGGCTTCCCTATTATCCGATTTTCCTTTTTTCCAAATTGGATGCCGCCCTGGCGAATCTCATTCCCCTGCATGAGCCCCTGGTACCGCCCGAAAGTGTCAAACTGGCCCGCAAAAAGATGTTCGTGGATGCATCGAAAGCGATCAGGGAACTCGATCTGCCCCAGACCCCACCCCGGGCTGCACTCGAAAAATCCGTCAAGTGGTTTCGCTCGCATGGCTATGCATGAACAATCGAAGAAAGTCAACTCCTATGGAAAAACGTATCTTTTTCGTAAACCCACCCTCATTCGAGGGATTTGACGGAGGCGCGGGGAGCCGGTTTGCCGCAAAAAGGGAGATTCGGTCTTTCTGGTATCCGGTCTGGCTGGCACAGGCGGCGGCGTTATGCCCGGGCAGCAGGATGGTGGATGCGCCCGCCGCAAATAAGACCGTGGATGAGACAGTGTCCATGGGCAAAGGTTTCGATGTGGCCGTCATCTATACCAGCACGCCCGGGTTCGCCAACGATATGGCGCTGGCCCGCTCTTTCAAGCAGCAGAACCCGGACATGCTGATCTGTATGGTGGGTCCCCATGTCACGGCTCTTCCCGATGACGCCCTCGTCGCCACAAACTGCGTGGATTTCGTCGCCCGGGGAGAATTCGACTATGCGGTTTACGATATCGCCCTGGGGAAACCCTATGCCCACCAGGACGGGATCTCCTATAAGAATGGCGGCAAAATTGTACATAATCCCGACAGACTGCCCATCGAGGACCTGGACGCCCTCCCCTCGGTTCTGGATGTATACCGGCGCGATCTGCCGATCGAGAATTACTACGTCGGGTACCTCCTCCACCCCTACCTGGCGATTTACACCGGACGCGGCTGTTACGGCCGATGCACCTTTTGTCTCTGGCCCCAGACCATCGTCGGGCGAAAGTACAGAACCCGTTCCCCGCAGGTCGTTATCGACGAGATCGCCCGCGCCCGGGACATGTTTCCCCGGGTGAAGGAATTCTTTTTCGATGACGATACCTTTACCGGCAAAATAGGCCGTGTGGAAGAAATCGCCCGGGGCCTCGCTCCTCTGAATATTACATGGTCGTGCAGTGCACGGGCCGATGTCCCCGAAAAGACGCTTCGGATCATGAAGCAGGGGGGGATGCGCCTGGCCATGGTCGGACTCGAATCCGGCAGCGATGAGATCCTGACAAACGTCAAGAAAGGGATTACCACGGAGCAGTCACGGAAATTTGTCAGGACCTGCAAGAAGCTGGGCATAGCTGTTCACGCAAACTTTGTGATCGGCCTGCCGGGGGAGACCGGAGAGACGATCCGCCGGACAATCGCATTTGCCAAGGAACTCGATCCGGATACCCTGCAGGTCTCGATCGCTACGCCTTTTCCCGGAACGGAATTCTATCGACAGGCTGTAGAGAATCATTGGCTGCTCGATAGCCAGGTCGTTACCGCATCGGGTTTTCAACAGGCTGGTCACGAATTTGAAAACCTGGGCAGCAAAAAAATGTTCGATGCGGTCGAGACGTTTTATCGTGAGTTTTATTTTCGCCCGAAACCGATCCTGCGGATGCTCCGGACCATGGTTGTCGACAGGGAGGTCTGCATGCGCCGGCTCCGTGAAGGATGGGAGTTTTTCGGGTATATGCATAAGCGGAAAAGGGAATCCCAATAATATGGACTGGCGATTTCTTCTTCTTGTCCCGGTTTTCGCGGCTTCTCTTTTTTGGCCGGCCGCCGCCGTCTGCGTGGCGATTTTCATGAGGCGGGGTAAAGCGAATCGGGCCGAACCCGCTTCTCCGGCGTTTCTCCCGTTCATCTCACTGTTCAAGCCGGTTTACGGAATGGAAAAGGACCTCCGGAGCAACCTGGAAACCGCCTGCCGACAGGACTACCCGGAATACGAGGTCATTTTTGCGATCCAGCGAAAAGATGATCCGGCACGCCGAGTCCTGGAAGAAATCATCGCAGGCTGTCCACGGCAAAACGCCCGCATCGTTATGAGCGAGTCGGTTATCGGTCATAACGGGAAGGTAAATAATCTCTATAATGCGAGCCTGACGGCCCGAGGGGACGTTTTCGTCTTCTCTGACAGCGATATGATCCTGGAACCCGATTATCTCCGGAACATCGTCGTCCCGTTGGCCGATGAAGAAACGGGGATCTCCTGCACCCTGTACCGGGCACGAAGGCCGCGGAATATTTTCGAAGCCCTCGAACTTCTCTCCTATAACGCCGACTTTATTGTCTCTATCCTTTTCACGGTGGTCACCGGAACCGCAACCGCCTGTCCGGGAGCCACCATGGCGATACGGCGCGGGATCCTGGAGGCCGCCGGTGGACTCAAGCCCCTGGGAGACTACCTTGTCGAGGATTATGAGCTGGGAAGGCGCGTGGTGATGAAAGGATACCTCATTCGTTTTGTCCCCTATGTGGTGAAGATGAGCATGGATCTCGAAACCTTCAGCGACTGGTGGCACCACCAGGTCGGCTGGGACCAGAAAACGAAATCGGCCAACCCTTCAGCATTCTTTTTTACCCTCCTCATCCGCGGGATTCCGTTCGCCTTTCTGTATGCGGTAATCGGCGCGCCCCATGGATGGGCGGTTTTCCTGGGGATTGTCGGCCTGCGGATATGTACGGCGATCTCCAATGGAGTGCACCTGCACGACCGGGACGGGATGAAATTCATCTGGCTCCTTCCGGTGAGGGACATGCTCGGCCTGTTCGTCTGGCTGGCGAGTTTTGTAAAGCGGAATACGTCATGGCGGGGGAGGATCTTTGTCCTGAAAAACGGGAAGATGAGAGAAGAGGGCGGATGAAACGATTAATCGTCACGGCGGACGATTTCGGACGCTGTACGGAAGTCAATCAGGCCGTCATCGAAGCCCACCGGAACGGGATACTCACCTGCGCCAGTTTGATGGTGGGTGGTGAGGCGGCCGATGAAGCGGTCAAGCTGGCCCGGGACCATCCATCCCTGAAAGTGGGACTTCACCTGACCCTGGTGGACGGATTCTCCGTGCTCCCGCAAAGGCAGATCCCTGATCTCGTGGATTCCGGCGGCCGGTTTTCCGGGCGGATCGTTCTGAGCGGGATCCGCTACTTCTTTTCAAGAAGCTTAAAGGCCCAGATGACCATGGAATGCGAGGCCCAGGTACGGAAGATCGCGGACACGGGGCTGACAATCGATCATCTCAACAGCCACAATCATCTGCACATCCATCCGGGGATCCGGGAGATCATCCTGCCGCTGATTCGGAAATACCGGATTCCGGCGGTGCGGCTCCCCCGCCCGGCAGGGAGCGGCCGGAACCTGAAATCGACCGTCATGACGGCTGTCATGGCGCCGTGGGTGTCCGGGCTGCAGCGCCGCCTGATCAGGGACGGTATTTCCCATAACCAGGAGATTTTCGGGCTGCACGAAACCGGTGCCATGGTGGAAGCGGCCTGGTTCGGCATCATCCCCCGTATCCGGGACGGCACAACGGAGGTCTACTGCCATCCGGCGGTTCGCAGATCCACGATTCTCAGACGGCAGATGCCGTCCTACAGGAACGAGGAAGAATTCCAGGCCCTGATGAACCCGGCGGTAAGGGAACAACTGGACCGCGTGAATGTGATCCGTACCAGCTTTTCGGCGCTTGGATAGACACATTGTACTGCCGGCTACGTATTTTTTCGCGGAGAATACACAGCGGACAGTATTTCAATCCCGGAGCGATGAACTACGATACTCTAAGGGAAATAATAATCAGGACCCATCAGCAAACACATGCTGAGCGCCGGTGGGTACCGAGCCTCCCGTTTTTGTGCTAAAATATGCCAAGAGATCGTATTTTTTGCGAAATTTTGTTAAGTTCTTTGCATTATAGACAAGAGTGGTTTAATTGTATGGCTGTTTGGAAAATTTATAACGGCTTTCAAGAGAAATAGAGGAGATGGGGAGGGATGGAGAAAATCAGAATCGCCGTCATTGGAATCGGTAACTGTGCGAGTGCTTTGATCCAGGGAATTAATTATTGCCGAAACAGCAACGCCGAAGAAGCGGTCGGCCTGATGCACTGGGACATCGGAGGATATACGCCCTGCGACATCGAAGTGGTAGCGGCGTTCGACATAGACCGGCGGAAGGTCGGCAGGCCGCTGGCGGAAGCGGTTTTTTCAAAGCCCAATTGCACCACCGTATTTTGCGAGGACATCCCGTCAAACGGAACAACGGTTCGTATGGGACGGGTACTTGACGGCTGTTCCGACCATATGCGCGACTATGGGGAGAACTGCACGTTTCAGCCGGCAAACCTGCCCGAGCCGGAGAAGGGAGAAATCGTTGACGTCCTGAGGCAGTCAGGGGTAGAAATCATGTTGAATTACCTGCCCGTGGGGTCCGAGAAGGCAACCGGCTTTTACGCGGAATGCGCCCTTGAAGCCGGAACGGCTCTTGTGAACAACATACCGGTGTTTATCGCCAGCGATCCGGTCTGGGCCGGACGCTTCGAGGAGAAGAATCTTCCCCTCATGGGCGATGACATCAAATCCCAGATGGGGGCGACCATTATTCATCGTGTCCTGACCGATCTTTTCAGAAAACGGGGAGTGAAATTCGATCGTACGTATCAACTGAATACCGGTGGCAATACCGACTTCCTGAACATGCTCAACCGCTCCCGGCTTCTGTCCAAGAAAAAGTCGAAAACCGAAGCAGTCCAATCAGTTGCAGCTTCGCGCCTGGAAGAGGAAAATATCCATATCGGGCCAAGCGATTATGTGGCCTGGCAAAAGGACAACAAGGTTTGCTTTATCCGAATGGAAGGAGCGCTTTTCGGCAACGTGCCAATGAACCTGGAACTGCGCCTTTCTGTGGAGGACTCGCCCAACTCGGCGGGAGCGGTCGTGGATGCGGTGCGTTTTTGCAAGCTGGCCTTGGATCGGGGTGAAGGAGGCGTCCTGTTCGCTCCGTCGGCCTACCTGATGAAACATCCCCCCCGTCAATACACGGATGACGAGGCGTTCCGCCTGACAGAAGCTTTCATACACGGGTCAGTGGACAGTGCGGCGATGGGTATTTTTCAGTCCCGGAAACTGGAAATACGCTCAGCCTGAGCAGGGGTATTGTATGCACGAAGAAGAGTTTCATGAGGCGGCGGGCATTCTTTTCGATTTTGGAGGCACCCTGGATTCCGATGGGGAACACTGGCTCGATCGCTTTTATGCCCTTTACGAAAAAGCCGGGTTGAGATTGCCGCCTGCCGAGATCAAACGCGCTTTCTATGAAGCGGACAACCGCTGCAAGGGGAATCCCGAAGTAATCTGCGCGGGCCTGCGGCCCTTGATGGAGTTTCACGTGCACGTGCAGTTCGATGCCCTGCGCCTGAAAGCGGCGGGCGCTGAAAGGGGCATGGCCCGCTCTTTCTGTGCACAATCGGAACAGTATCTCCGCCGCAACGCGCTTCTCCTCCAGGCCCTGAGAGATCGCTACCGGCTCGGCGTTGTCTCCAATTTCTACGGCAATGTGGCAGTTCTCTGCAAGGAAGCCGGACTCACTGAATCCCTCCAGGTGATTCTCGATTCCGTCCCCCTGGGAGTGGAAAAGCCTGATCATCGAATTTTTCTCACCGCCCTGGACAGCCTGCAGCTTGCCCCGTCCCGCGTGGTCTTCGTGGGCGATTCCCATGAAAGAGACATCGTTCCGGCCCACGAACTGGGAATGAAAACCGTCTGGCTCACCGGTCCGAACCCGCGGACACCCCTGTATGAGGGCCGGGCGGATGCACGGATTTCTAGCCTCACGGAACTTCCGGGAGTGGTGCCGTGAAAGTGGGCATCATTGCCGCAGGAACCGGCGAGCGGCTTGCACGAGGCGGCGTGCGCACTCCCAAACCCCTAGTCCCTTTGCGGGGCGAGCCGATGATCGCCCGTCTGATCCTGGCCGCCGGCCGCCTGAAAGCCGAATCCGTCGCCTGCATCGTAAATGACCTTGACCCTTCGGTTTCCGGCTACCTGCGTTCCCGGTCCTGGCCCCTTCCCCTGGAACTCGTAGTCAGGACAACGCCCAATTCCATGGAGAGCCTCCTCGCCCTGGCACCTCTTCTGAAGGGAAGCCCATTTCTGCTCTCAACCGTTGACGCGGTGTTTCCCTTCGATGCACTGGAAAAGCTGCTGGAGGCCGGCAGGGCGATGGCCGGCGCGGCACGAGGAGTCTTGGCTCTTACCACGAACCTGGACGATGAGAAGCCGCTTTGGACGAGGATCGACGAGCATCACAGGATTATTGCCATGGGCGAGAATGCCGCCGGATCAACCCCTTATGCCACCGCCGGCTTTTATTATTTCGATCCCGCGATTTTCTCCCTGGCACAGACCGCCCGCACCAGGAAGCTGGATGCGCTCCGCCGTTTCCTGGTCCTTTTGCTCGAGAGCGGCTACCCCTTGTACGGCCTCCCTGTATCCCGAACGATTGATGTGGATTACCCGGAAGATATTGCAAAAGCGGAAGAGTATCTAGTGGACATCGGCGAGAATTCATGAAAATATTTGGAATCTACAGGGAGCGGATATTTTCTCCCGGCAAGGTTCGCGAGGATGCGGCGATCCTCGATGCCGTTCTGCGGGCCCTGTTCCGTGCGGGTCATGAGACCATCGCCGTACCCGCGGAGTCGATGAACGGCGGTTTTGAAGGCGCTGATCTGATTTTGAGCATGGCCCAGTCCGACCGGGTGCTCGGAATCCTGGAAGAGGCGGAAAGGAACGGGATCCCGGTCGTCAATGCCGTATCCGCCGTCCGCAACTGTTACCGGAAGGCCCTGATCGAGATCCTTTCCCGGACATCGATTTCGATGCCGGCCGGCCATATCGTGTCCGTCACCGCGATGGAGGCCTCCGGGTCTTTCCGGGAACAGGGAGATTACTGGTTGAAACGGGGAGATCTTCACGCTCTTGGTCCCGGTGATGTGGCAAGGATCGGTTCGCGGGAGGAATTGCCGGGCGCCCTTGCGCATTTCCGCGGGCAGGGTGTCGAGCGGGTCCTTGTCCAGGAGCATATAGAAGGCCCGTGCGTCAAATTCTATGGCGTGGGCGTGGAGCCCGATTGCTTTTTCAGGGCCTTTCTCTCCGCCTCTGGAGAAGAGATCACCGTCCTGGCCGGGAAACTGTCCGAGACGGCAAGGGCTGCCGCCGGGTACGTGGGCCTGGAAATCTATGGCGGCGATGCCATTTACGCGGCTGACGGCGCCTGGGTTCTGATTGATCTGAATGATTGGCCGACATTTTCTCTATGCCGCGACACTACCGCGCGGGCGATTATCGAACTTCTCGAGGGCAGCAGCGCGATAAAAGGAGTCTTCAATGGAATTTAGTAATGTTTCCGAGACGCTCTCCAGGGAATCATCCGAGTATCTGTTTCAGAAGGAAGAAGAAGTCATTTCCCCCGGGCTCCAGGAGGTCGCTCAACTTTCCCGCCTTGTCGTCCGGAAAGGTTATGGACGGCGCGTAGAGGACATGGAGGGGCGGACATATCTTGATTTCATGGCGGGCGTGGCGGTTTGCAGCCTCGGGCACTCGCATCCGGCATACATCGCCGCGGTAAGGGAGCAGCTCGAAAAAATCACCGTCGGCAGTTTCACCTCGGAAAGCCGGGTCGCCCTGCTGGGTCTGATCGCTTCTTTGACTCCGCCGGGGCTCGACCGTATTCAACTCTACAGCGGCGGTGCCGAGGCCGTGGAAGCCGCCGTCCGCCTGGCGAAATCATCCCAGAAAAAATTCGAGATCCTTGGTTTCTGGGGGGGCTTTCATGGAAAAACAGGGGGTGTCCTGGGGCTCATCGGCGACCCCTTCAAAAAGCATTGGGGCGTCCTCCATCCCGGTCTGCATCTGGCCCCCTATGCCGACTGCTACCGCTGCGCATTCAAGATGGAGTATCCGCGATGCGGACTTTATTGTCTCGACTTTGTCCGGGAGGTGATCCGGAACAACACCGCCGGGAGCCTGGCCGCTATTATTGTCGAGACCATTCAGGGAACGGCGGGGAACGTGATACCGCCCCCGGAATTCCTCCCCGGCCTGATGGAAATCGCCCATGAGCACGAGGCCCTTCTCATTGCCGACGAGATGATCACCGGGTTCGGCCGAACGGGTATGATGTTCGGATGCAACCACACGGGTGTGTGCCCGCATATCATGACCATCGGAAAGGGAATGGGGAACGGTTTCCCTATCAGCGGTCTCGTCTCGACGGAAGAGATAACCGCCAGTATGCCCTTTTCGAAACCAAGTTCCTCTTCCAGCAGCTATGGCGGAAATCCGCTGGCAAGCGCCGCGGCCCTGGCGACCATCGAGACGATCGTCAACGAATCCCTGGTCGAAAATTCCCGTGACGTCGGGTCCTATCTCCTGGAGGGACTCCTTGGGTTGCAGGAAAAGTACGAGTTTATCGGGGATGTGCGCGGCCGGGGCCTCCTGATCGGGGTGGAACTGGTAAAGGACCGGAAAACCCGGGAGCCCCTCGACAGGGAAGTGACCCGGCGGATCTTCCTGGAAACCCTCGCCAGGGGCATGATCTGCATGAACTACAAGGCCAATTTCCGGATCAATCCACCCCTTACCGTGACCCGGGAGGAGGCGGAGGAAGGCCTGGGGATCCTGGATGATGTTTTCGAGTTCGTGCAGAGAAATATCCGCTACAAAGCGTGAGGGTTCATAAGAGAAGGCAAATATGTCCTCCGGCAACACCCAGTTTTCCCCGCCCCTGCGGGGCGGCATCATCGGTTTTGGCGGGGTGGCCCTCGGAGCACACCTCCCTGCCTGGCGAAGAGACCCCCGTTTCAGGATCGATGCCGTGGTAGAGCCGGTTCCCGAGCGCATCCGCATGGCTGAACGTCTGCTCCCGGAAGCGGTCATTCACCCCGATATGGAATCGCTCATCGCCGCACAATGCGTGGATTTCGTGGATATCTGCACACCTCCCTGTTTCCATGAAGATATGATGCTGAAGGCCTGTGAGGCGGGCCTGCATGTCTTTTGCGAAAAACCTCTGCCCCCTTCTCCCGACGGCCTGTCCCGGCTGTTGGAGGCGGGCAGGGTTTCGGGAAGGGTCCTGTTCATGGTCAACAACTGGAAATTTGCCCCCCTCTGGGACAAAGTCATCGAACTCGTAAAAGCCAAAAAGATCGGCGACATAAAAACGCTTTCTCTCTCTGTTCTCCGGACGTCCGGTTCCGGCGGCGGAATTTCGGACTGGCGGCGGTGTTCCCGGATTGCCGGCGGAGGCATCCTGCTCGACCATGGGTGGCATAATCTCTACCTGATCATGGCTGTTATGGACGACCGTCCGTTGAGTCTCAGCGCTCAGATGGAATTTTCAGGGGGAGAGGATTCTCCCACAGAAGAGACCGCAGATCTGTTCCTCCAGTTTCCCGCTGCTGAAGCGCGCCTGCATCTTACCCGGCGTGCCGCCTGCAGGCGCAATGACGGCGTTATTATCGGAGAGAGGGGCGTCCTGCGGATCAACGATGACCATCTCCTCCTGGAAACGAGCGCGGGAGTTCCGCCGGTCCGCTATGATTTTCCGGAGCCTCTTTCGGGCGGTTCCCATCATCCGGCGTGGATGAAAACCGTGGTGGAGAATTTTTACCGGGAGGTACGGACATCCCATAGCAGCGGCGGCAATTTTGCGGAAGCCTGGTGGTGCGCCCACCTGACGGATCTCGCTTATTTGTCTCACCGCCGGGACGGCCGTCTGGTTTCAGCTGGTGCCCCTCCGGAGCCTGGAAGAGCGTCCTGCTCAGGGGGGAACCCGCAGCTCGACGTAGTCGAGAATGCGGAGGGGGGGTAGCTATCCCACGCTGACAAGTCACTGAAAAGACCAGCCCGGAGCCCTCGGAACGGAAGAAATGACTTACTCCCTGATCAGCCCCGGTGGCTTCATGATGCCTTCCGCTCTGCGGGAGGAGATTCACTGCAGACAGACCGGCCCCTGAAACAGGATTCCGGGTCCTGCCCGGCAGAAGCTGAGGGGATTACTTCACTGCAACCTTGAACCGCAAAAAGACGGAGGAGACGCCATCATGACCGAAGAACACCATATTCGCCGGTTTCTCATTCGGATCTTCCTGCTCTGTTGCCTCGCCTCTTGCAGTGCCGTCCTCCTCTGTCAGGTGCGCGCACGGGCGCAGGACTCTGATACGGGAACGGTCCGGCTGAATCTCCAGCAGATGATTGAAAGGGCCGCTGCCGTGAGCCCCGAAAAAGGCATTGCCGAAAGTGACCTGAGCATCGCGCAGAGTTCCCTGGAGGAGGTCAATGCGGCCTTTTACCCCCGGCTCGAGAGCACGGCAACCGTCGGGCCTGTCCAGGGTGCCGACGAACCGATCATCGCGAATAACAGGATACACGACCCCTCTCCCGGCCTGGGTCTTTCCAGCATCGGTATTTTCGGCCGGCTTGATCTGACCGTCACCCAGGCCCTGTATACGTTCGGCAAGCTCTCCAATCGAAAAGAGGCGGCCCGCATGGGCGTTGCCGCCAAAAAACTGGATATCGACAAGACAGCGGACGACATTGCACTGAGGGTATCCCTGCTTTACTATGGACTCATTCTTGCCCGGTCGGGAATCGGGGCGGCAAAAGATGCGGAAAATTTCTTCAATGATGCACAGCATCGCATCAAGCGCCTCCTGCAAATCAAATCTCCCAATGTGAGCGAAAGCGATCTCCACATGATCGACGCGTTTCGCGCCGGCGTTATCCGGTCCCAGGTCCGGGCGCAAAAAGGGATACGTGTTGCCACTTTCGCCCTTCGCTCCATGCTCAATATACCTCCGGGCGTCCATTTTGAAGTCGTCCCGGAGCCGCTTGGGGTGAAAGAAAAGGAGCTTGAGGGTCCGGAAACGCTTGTACGGAAGGCGTTTTCAAATCGCCCGGAATTCAAACAGCTCCAGGCAGCTCTGACGGCAAGCAAATACCGGACGGCGGCAGCCGTAAGCGATTTATACCCATCGTTTTTTGTTGCACTGGACGGCTCGCTGGCCGAGGCGTCCGGACGCGATCATTTCGACAATCCGTATATCCCCGACAGGTTCAACCATGCCGATGTCGGGGTGGTGGCCGGGGCCAGATGGGAGTTTGATTTCGGAATAAAGAAGGCTCGTATCGGGGAGGCCCGAGCGGAGTACCGAAAACTGCTCTATTCCAAAAAAATGGCCGAGATGAATATACCCATTCAGGTGACCAGGGCTTACGATGAACTCGTCGAGTGGAAAAAGAGCGCAGAAATCTATCAGGATGCTGCGATCGCCTCCAGAAAATGGGTGGTGTCCGCCTTCGCGGATTTCGACATGGGAATCGGGACCGCCGGAAACATGCTGCGGGCCATTGAAAAGTACACTGAGAACCAGGGGAATTATGTCGAGGCGCTTTACCATTACAATGTGGCTGTGGCGGATCTCAAATATGCGACCGGCATGATCAGGTAAGTGCGACGAATATTAACAAAAATAGTAGACCTCCAGCTCAGACACCCGGTCGCTACCCTGTTGACGGCGCTCCTGCTGACGGCGCTTTCTCTCTGGTACACCTTCGGGAATCTTGATTTTCAGACAGGCCAGAAGGATCTTATTTATCCGGACAACCGGCTGGTGAAGCTTTCCCAGGCGGTCAGCTCCTTCGATGAATACGATACCTTTGTGGTGGTCATCGAAAACCGGGACGTATCCCGTTCATTGTCGTTCCTCCACGCTCTCGTTCCTCTATTGGAGCATGACAAGAAACACTACCGCCAGATTTTCTACCGGGTGGATCCGGCGCTTTTCAAGCCCTGGGCCCTTCTCTATATGAAGAGAAAGGACCTCGTACGCCTCGGACAGGATTTTCGGGAGCATAAGGCCCTCCTCCGGGACCTGGCAACCTCGCCCGACCTGGCCACAGTTCTCAGCGAGACCAACCACGAGATGGCGTCCTCCATGGTGGGCGAGCTCTTCACGGGTTTTCTGGATGAAACGTCCGGGGAAGAGAAGAAACCCATGGATCTCACGTTTGTCGTCCAACTGCTCACGCAAATGCAGCATGGTCTGGACAACGATAAGCCTTTTGTCTCGCCGTGGAAATCCCTTTTCACCGGGGAATCCTGGAATGACAACTCGGACGAAGGGTATTTCTGGACTAAAGGAAAACACTTCCTCCTCCTTTTCGTATCCCCTAAAGCAACGGACAGCGGTTTCTCGGATACATTGCATTCGCTGGAAAGACTGAGAGAGACCATTGCCCGGGTCAGGAGCGCCTTCCCCGGCATCCGCGCGGGGGTCACGGGGCAGGAGGCACTGAATCAGGACGAAATGGGCACTGCCCTCCATGATATCAGCCTTGCCACAGTCCTTTCCCTTGCCGGCCTTGCCGTTCTGTTGACGATCTTCTGGAGGGGTTTCCGCCGTCCCCTGCTGGAACTGGCCGAACTCAGCGTGGCCCTTTCGTGGACCTTCGGCCTGACGACACTTTTTATCGGTCACCTCAACATCCTGTCCATCATTTTCACCCCGCTTCTGCTGGGGCTGGGCATTGATTACGGCATTCACTGGCTCGCCCGCTATCAGGAAGAAATACAGCAGATGGGACAAACCAAAGAAGAGGCCGTCCGGGCAACAATGCTCAGGCTGGGACCCAGCCTCCTTCTCGCCGGACTGACCGGCGCCGTCTCTTTCTTCCCCCTGGTCCTGACGGGCTTCAAAGGGCTGGTGGAACTGGGGGAGATAACCTCCATGGGGATGGTGATGACCACGGTGACGACCCTCTGCCTGCTTCCCGCGCTGATAGTGATTTTTGACAAGGCCGCACCGGCCGCAGCGCCGGCGGCAGCCCGCCGGCCCCGAATCCTGTTCCGCCTCGATACCGGCGGCGCCGCAGTGATCCTGGTGACGGCCGGGGTCGCGTTCGCTTTCTCCCTTTGGGGGGCGCGCCATGTGGGCTTCGACCTGAACATGCTGCATCTTCAATCCAGGGAGGCGGAGTCGGTCATCTGGGAACACAAGCTCCTCGAGGGATCCAACCGATCGAGCGCGTACGGCTCCATGCTGGCCCGTTCGCCTGAGGAAATCCGCAAAAAGACCGCATCTCTGGAAGCCCTTCCCACGGTATCCGAAGTCCAGAGTGTCCTGAGCATGCTTCCCGAGCACCAGGAAGATAAAATCCGTCTTCTGCAGGAAATGAAACCCATCATCACCGGGACCGGACCGTTCAGGATCGGTGATACTCCGATCAACATTGCCGAATTGGACAATATCCTGGGTCGGATCCGTTT